>ENA-UEQL01000927-UEQL01000927.1-human-gut-metagenome-genome-assembly--contig:-NODE-927-length-21134-cov-6.556395_pt1 | contig 21134 bp, 18 predicted proteins | sample MGYA00242905_ERZ507926 | MGnify/ENA primary metagenome ERZ507926 (study PRJEB26167, sample SAMN06115531) | human gut metagenome | host: Homo sapiens | place: China:Henan | collected 2015-09-09 | study...
AAGACGCTTTCGCTGCGATCCCGCTTCTTGTATCCTTCATCCCCATGCTGATGGACACCGGCGGAAACTGCGGTTCTCAGACCTCGACACTTGTTATAAGAGGCATGGCGCTTGGTGAGATAAGAATGAAAGACTTTTTCAAGGTCATGTGGAAAGAGTTCAGAGTCGCGCTTCTTTGCAGCGTTATCCTCGCTATAGTCAATGCTATAAGAATAGTTCTGGTGTATCACGGTGACACATCTGTGGATTGCTACAAGCTTGCGTTCACAGTAAGTATGGCTATCATGGCAACTGTTGTGCTTTCAAAGCTCATCGCCTGTATGCTCCCAATGGCTGCCAAGAAACTTCATCTTGACCCTGCTATCATGGCTGCCCCGCTTATCACCACTATCGTTGACACTTGCTCAACACTGATATTCTTCACATTGGCTACTATCGTATTTGATATAAAATAGAAAAAAAATATGGCGGTTATCTCCTTTCAGGCTATCTTCTGCAAAGGTGCGGCCGCCCGTTTTATGGATAAAAATAAATTGGATTTTGATTTGAAAGGAAATAGTTATGGCTCAGAATTATGACGTAGTTGTTGTCGGTGCAGGTGCAGCCGGCGTATTCATGGCATACGAATTTGTCAAGCTTGACAAAAACATAAAAGTTTGCATAATTGATCAGGGCGGACCTGTCAGCAAGCGTAAGTGTCCTATAGATGGCAAAAAAGTTAAGTCCTGCATTCACTGCAAGGTATGCTCCATTATGCACGGCTTCGGCGGTGCAGGCGGAATGTCGGACGGCAAATATAACATCACAAACAATTTCGGCGGTGACCTTTACACTTTTACCGGCAAGGAAAAAGCCATCGAGCTTATGCAGTATGTTGACAAGATAAACCTTGAAATGGGCGGTCAGGACGCTAAGCTTTATTCCACAACTTCTTCCGACATCAAGGCAATGGCTCTTAAATATGACCTCCACCTCCTTGACGCTCAGGTAAGGCACCTTGGCACTGACAGAAATATGCAGATACTCCAGAACATCTATGACTTTGTCAAGGACAAGATAGACATAAAATTTTATGAAAGTGTTCAGGGTATAACAGGCAAGGAGAACGACTTCACTGTTATCACAGACAAGGACGAGTATCACTGCTCAAACGCTGTTGTTGCGGCAGGCAGAAGCGGTTCAAAATGGATATCTGAGATATGCGACAACTTTGGTATCAAAAGGCGTTCAAACAGTGTTGTTCTGTGCATTCTTCTTGTTGGCCCATGTGAGCTTGCCGTCAGCACCGTTGATTTCCACTCCAGTCACTGTCATCAGCTTGCCGCAGTTCGTGTTCATATCGAGTTTCTTGAGCTGGGCAGCCGTATAGCGGGGTATCTCGATATCTGTCTTCTTGGTGGGCAATAGGCGCACATGTGCTGCCCACAGGCTGGATGACATGCGGCTCACATAAGGCTGGCTGGTGGCATTCTTCTGATAGGGCTGGCCTATCTGAGGCTGTGAACCATAACCGCCAATATAGAGTCCCTTGGTATCGATGACGATTTCCTGACCCACGGGCAGGTAACCGAAGAGGCTGCCCTCGCTGATGGCAATGATAAGTGCATCGCCATTCTTGTCCTGCACAGCAATGCTGTTGTAGAGGTTGCCCTCGATGTCATTGCCGGTCACATAGCACTTCAGGCGGCCTTCCTGTGTCATCTCTGTCACGCTGTTGTTCGTTGCATAGGCAGGATACATGCGTCGGATGTCAGAGATGGTAATCATGCCAGCCGATGTGGTGTCTATCTCATTGTTGCCGTAAGGTGGGTTCTGGTTGCTGGGAGCATCCCAGTCACCGTCCATGCAGGCTGTCATCAGCATACCGCCAGCCAGCATACATGCGGCGAGAAGAATATTCTTGGTCTTCATATTTCGTTGTTCTGATATATATATTATATAATGTATATAGGCCGCAGATTAGAAGCGGTAGTTGAGATTGAGCATACAGTTGAAGCCCTGCGCATAGTACTTCTTGGGGTTGCGAGAGAAGGAGTACGTGCGCTGTGAGGTGGCTCCTGTAGTGCTGTTGACGCTGTAGTTGGAGCGGCTCTGCTCATATCCGCCAGTGGTGATGCCACGATTGTTGAGGATGTTGGTGAGCATGAGGTTCACGCTGAGAGGCTTGTGAGCCACGCGGAACTGCTTTCCGATGCTTGCATCCAGCATGAATCCGCCGTCACCCTTGGCCTGTGAAGGCACGTCGAAAGAGCCGTCATTCTGCTGCAGACCTGCATTGACCATGTTTTGTTCATAGCGACGGTTGGTGCTGTAAGCGAGATAGATGCGGTCGTAGTAGTTGCCTATCAGGCTCAGGAACCAGCCTTTCACGCGGTAGTTGAGTCCCAGACTTGCAGCTGCCAGAGGTGTTCCGCTCTCGTGCATACCCTTGTTGTAGCACACGTCAGTCTTGCGCTCGGCGCTTGTGCTTATCATATAGGTCACATCGGTGTTGCTTGCATACTCTGCCTCAGCCCATGTGCCGATCAGATTGATGTCGAACGAACTGGTCACCTTGAATGTCAGACCGAGCTCTGCACCATAGTAGTTCTTCTCCACACCATTGAAGCTGTTGTAGGTGAAGGAGTTTACATCGTCATTGTAGAAGTTCTGCCACTCGGCTCCATCATAGCTGTGGGTGAAGTAGCCGGTAAGGTTGGCACGCAGCCAACTGCCATTGTAAGAGTAGCCCAACTCGGCTGAAGCAATCTTCTCATTGGACAGGTTCTCCACGAAATTGTTGTTCATCTCGGGGCTCTCGAATGCTACGCTGGCCTGAGGAGCACGTGCCTCATAGCCCACACCCAGGTTGATGGCGTTACCCTTACTCAGATTGAGGGTTGTTCCCATCTTGAAGCCGCCATCGAGGAAATAGCCTGTACCGCTCTTTCCATAGCTATATCCGGCACACATACCATTGTTCATGTAGCCATTACGCCACATCTGAGTGCCGCCTATCTTGGCTGTGAGGAAGTTGTGACTGATGCCCTTGTCCTTGGTGATGCCAGCCCAGATGCGTGCGCTCTGGTTCCACAAGTCGTAGTCATAACGCATGCGGTCGCCCTCACGCACCACTCCGTTGGGGTTGTTGAGGTCATACTGCACACGGGGGTCGCTGCTGGCATACTCGCCGATAGCATATGTGTTAAGGTTGTGGAAGTTCTGTGCACCCAACATATCCTCCATGGTGGTGTAATGCATACCCTTGTTGGAGGCCAGCTGAAGACCTGCGCGGAACTTGGTAGTGCGGTTGATGTCCCAATCGAAGGTGCTTCCCAGGTTGGTCACCATATGATCGTTGTGCTTTGCTTCTACCCAATACACAGCATCCTTGCCTGTGGAGTTGAGCTGCTGGTTGGTATAGTAGAGCTTGTCCCAGTTAATCTGGCGGTTACGCTTGCTGGCTGTCCAGTAGTCGTAGCTCTCCTGCCATCCTGCCCAATCGGCATTTGCATCCTGTTCCCATACGTTCACATTGTTGCTGGGGAAGTTCTTCCAGTAGTCAGGAGCAGGGTTCTGGCCGTTGTAGTTCAGCTTGGTGCTGCTGTACATGGCGTATTTGAAGAATGCGCTGGTGGTCAGCTTCATGTTATCCTTTATCTGGAAATCCCATGTGAGCAGTGCACTGGGCTCGAAGTTATTCACCACGCGGCTGTTGCGCTTCTTGCCGCCCTGGTAACCCCAGTAGGGGTTGTACTGGCGGTTATCAGCCAGCCAGTAAGCCTCGTCAGTGCTGGCACCCTGCTGGGCACGCTCTGTGGGGTTGCCCCAAGTGGCCAGGTTGAGTGAATGCTTTTCGTTGAAAACCTTCTGCACGCTCAGGAAATAGGCCAGGCTATTGTAGAAGTTGCCCTCCACATTGCTGGTGGCCATATCAGCCCAGCGATAACCCACGGTACCCATGAAAGCCCAACCCTTCTGGCTCAGTCCGCTGGCATAGGTGTACATGCCGCGCAGGGTGTAGTTGCGATTAGCGCCCGAGAGGGTCACCTTGTTACCTGCTGCATAGTTGCTGGCACGGAAGTTATAGTTGTTGCTGCCGCCCAGACCGGCCATGCTAAAGCTGTTTGACTCAAAAGGAGACGAAGCGTCGATGCTGCGTGTAGCGTCATTCATGCCACCCACAGTAGAATAATTGAACTGTCCGGTCTCGCCGTTGTTGACATTCACACCATTCATATACACGTCGCTATAGCGGCTGTTATAGGCGCGGTACTTGAATCTTGCGGGACTCCACAGATATCCTACGTTGCTCGTATAGACATTGCTGTTTGAGCTCATCATAATCACATTCTGTGTCATGTCCTCATCCTCACCCAACTGCGACTCTGTGAAGACAAAGGCGGCATTGTCCTGCTTCAGGTCCTTCTCCGTCTCCGAAGTATTCACCTGTGCATTAGCCTGCAAAGCAGATGCTGTCAGCAGCACTGCCGTCAGAAATTCCTTTCTCATATCTTATTTTTTATGTTGTCAGTTTGTCTAAGCAGTGCAAAGTAACTAAAAATATTGCATTCCGCGTAGGATTTCTCTTATTTTTAACCTACAAAACACAAAAATACCTTGCAGAGCGGGCTTTTCTGACACTGAAATGTTACTCCCGCGTATATATAATAAAGGTACGCGCGCGCGAACAATATTATTATAATGCTGCAGAAGCTGAGAAAAAGGAGACAGATGCCTTGCTGTTTCGCGAAAAGGAATTACCTTTGTGGGAAAAGGAAAACGTCAACATGAGAACTACAACGAAAATGAGAAAGGCATTCCTGTTGCTTGCGCTCCTGATGGTCATCGTGCCGTCGGCCTTTGCGCAGAAGAAGTTCGGATGCTATGCAGTGGGCTTCTACAATCAGGAGAACCTCTTCGACACCATCCACGATGCTGGCAAGAACGACTATGACTTCCTGCCTAACGGCTCGTATCACTGGAACAAGATGAAGTATGAGCACAAGCTCGCCAACATGGCCAAGGTGCTGCTGGAAATCGGACAGGACAAATTGCCCGGCATAGGAGCCAGCGTAATCGGACTGTCCGAGGTGGAAAACGACAACGTGATGCGCGACCTCACCAACCAGCCCAAGATGAAGGAGAGAGGCTTCAAGTACATCCACATCGAGGGCCCAGACAAGCGCGGTATCGATTGCGCTCTGCTCTACAACCCCCGCTTCTTCACTCCCGAGAAGAGCTGGCTGCAGCCCTACATCTATGAAAACGGCGATACCACACATGCCACACGCGGTTTCCTCACCGTGCAGGGCAAACTGGCAGGCGACGACATCACCTTTGTGGTGTGCCACTGGCCAAGCCGAGGTGCCGAAGGCAAGTTCCGTGACTGGGGCGGCAAGCAGGTGCGCCACATGACGGACAGCATCATGAAGGCCGATCCCGACATGCGTGTGGTAGTGATGGGTGACATGAACGACGACCCCGACAACACGTCAATGGCCAAATTCCTGGGAGCCAAGAAGAAGATGGAAGACGTGGGCAAGCACGATTTCTTCAACCCTTGGTGGACCATTCTGCGCGACAAGGGACAGGGAACACTCTCCTACAAGGGCGGTTGGAACCTCTTCGACCAAATCGTGATGAGCCGTAACCTGCTCGATGTGAAGAAGTCAAAGGACTACAAGCACCTCACTCTGCACTCCTGGCACATCTTCCGCCGCGACTATCTCATCCAGCAGGAAGGCAAGTACAAAGGCAGTCCTCTGCGCACCACAGCAGGCGGCGTATGGCTCGACGGCTATAGCGACCACCTGCCCACAGTGACCTACTTTGTGAAGGAACTGTAAGCCCATCAGGCACACAAAAAGCCATAACGGAGAAAAAACGCGCCCTCAGGCGAGCCTATTCCCCATATTTGTGCTAATTTTGCAGTGCCGTAAGGCAAAGAGGAAAAAAGACAAACAGATATTCCAATAATATTAAAACTTCAAAGAAATGACAAGTTACAAGGAATTGGGTCTGGTGAACACCCGTGAGATGTTTGCCAAGGCAGTGAAGGGTGGCTATGCTATCCCCGCTTTCAACTTCAACACTCTGGAGCAGATGCAGGCTATCGTGCAGGCTGCAGTGGAGACCAAGTCACCCGTTATCATGCAGGTGTCTAAGGGCGCACGCAACTATGCCAACGGTACCATCCTGCGCTACATGGCTCAGGGCGCTGTTGAGTATGCCAAGGAACTGGGCTGCGAGCATCCCCAGATCGTGCTGCACCTCGACCACGGAGACAGCTTCGAGCTCTGCAAGGACTGCATCGACAACGGTTTCTCCAGCGTGATGATCGACGGTTCTTCTCTTCCTTACGAGGAGAACATCGCCCTGACAAAGAAGGTGGTAGAGTATGCTCACCAGTACGACGTTACCGTTGAGGCTGAGCTGGGCGTGCTGGCTGGTGTAGAGGACGAGGTTGCCTCTGAGGTTTCTCACTACACAAAGCCCGAGGAGGTAGTTGACTTCAGCACACGCAGCGGCTGCGACAGCCTGGCTATCTCTATTGGCACAAGCCACGGAGCCTACAAGTTCACTCCCGAACAGTGCACACGTGACCCCAAGACAGGTAAGCTCGTGCCTCCTCCATTGGCATTCGACATCCTGCACGAGATTGAGAAGCAGCTCCCCGGATTCCCCATCGTGCTCCACGGATCATCTTCAGTTCCTCAGGACGAGGTAGATACCATCAACAAGTACGGCGGCAAGCTGCCCGACGCAGTAGGTATCCCCGAGGAGCAGCTGCGTGAGGCAAGCAGAAGCGCAGTGTGCAAGATCAACATCGACTCTGACTCTCGTCTGGCTATGACAGCTGCTATCCGCAAGCACTTTGTGGAGCATCCCGGTGACTTCGATCCCCGTCAGTACCTGAAGCCTGCACGTGAGAACATGAAGAAGATGTACATTCACAAGATTGTGGATGTGCTGGGCAGCAACGACAAGCTGTAATCCATCGCTCACTGGCACGGCATCGTACGCGTGCAAGCAGCATAACCAACAAGGGGAGGCAAACCGTCTGGTTTGCCTCCCCTACTCTTTTTCGCCCATTCTTCCTTCTGCAACAAGCCGCCTCTGCAGAAGGATGCCGAACCTGTTTCAGTAGCCTCAGGATAGTCCGCACACCTGCACCATGAACATACCCAAGCTGCTTCCACCCTCCCGACTCACCCCCAGCACCCACAGAAGGGGAAGGAGTGCCAACAGGAGCAGTGCAAATCAAATGAAAATGACAACTGATTCAGTATGACTTCTACAACACTGACTACCGATTCCGTTTATGCCAAGAAAAAGCTTCTAATGAAATCCAGAAGACAAAGGGGCAGAGAGCGTGAAAAAACGAAGCAAAGATACTTGGCAAAGTAATACTGGATACTTGGCGATTTATCCTTGGATACATTGCAAAGTATCCTTGGATACTTTTTCAAGGCAGTTTTCTGCCGCCCGTCCGTTTTCTCCCTGACAGACTTCCAGGGGATGCTTTCAATCGACTTTTTGACCCTTCACGCAGACGCACTCTTCTCCTTGACAGGCTCCAGATGGATGCTTACGAGGGTATCGGGACCGAAGTGCTCCTTGAGCCGATGCTCGATGGCAGTGGCATGCAGGTGTGCTTCGACAAGCGGTGTGGAACCCAGCATGCGGGCGTGCATCTCTATGGCTATGCGGTTGCCCACACGTCGTGTGCGCAGATTGTGCACCTCGCTCACGCCAGGCTCACTGGCTGCGATGTGCGTGATGACAGCCTCATCCTCGTCAGACAGACTGGCTTCGGTGAGTTCCTTCATGCTCTCCATCATCAGTTGCCACGCGGCTCTCACGATGAAGAGGCTTACCACGATGGATGCCAAGGGGTCAAGCACCGTCCAGCGGTTGCCCAGGAGGATGGCGCCACCTACGCCTATCATGGTACCCACAGAGGAAAGGGCATCGCTGCGATGATGCCAGGCGTTGGCCACCACTGCCTCTGACTGGCATCGCTTGCCCACCTTCACGGTGAAGCGATAAGCCCACTCCTTGAGCACGATACTTGCCACAGCAGCCACCAGAGCCACCTTGCCCGGGCTGGGCAGCATCTCACCCTGGATTACGCGCCACGTCTTGCCGGCACCCGAACAGAATATCAGCACGCCTACAGCCAGCAACGAGGTGCCGATGATGGCCGTTGCAAGGGTTTCATATTTGCCGTGCCCATAGTCATGATCGCGGTCTGCAGGCTTGTTGCCAAGGTGTACGAAGATAAGCACCACCACATCTGTGGCAAAGTCAGTAAGCGAATGTACGGCATCAGCTATCATGGCAGCCGAATGGCCGAAGATACCTGCTGCGAACTTCACAACGAGCAGCACCACATTGATAATGCCGCCCCAGATGGTGACTCTGAAGATTTCCTTTTCCCTTTCCATATTATACTGAGTTTAGTAAAAGCGCCTTCTTCTGCCTGCAAAGCGCTTTGGTACATCATGAGGAGCAGTTGTCATGCCGCTCCGTTTTACTCTATATGACCGGCGGCACTGCCCGCTCTCCAGTGGGAGAACATGGACAGTGCCGCCGGTAAATGGTCCTGCGAGCCTGGACTGGCGCTTAGAGTTTGCGCACCCAGATGTTGCGGAAGCTCAGGGGAGCACTAGGGTCGCCATGAGACTGCAGGCGGATGGGACCGTCGCCGTGCTTCACGACACGAGGCCAACCGATATACTCAGTGGTACCCCATATCTCGGTATGGTTCTGCAGCACCACTCCGTTCTGTATCACAGTCACATAGGGGTGATAGAGATAAGTGCCATCCTCCTTGAAGACAGGAGCTGTGTAGATGATGTCGAACACGTTCCACTCGCCGGGCTTACGCATCACGTTGGCCATTGGAGGTGTCTGCTTGTAGATACTTCCCACCATACCATTGACATAGGTCTCGTTCTGATAGTTGTCCAGAATCTGCACCTCGTACTTGTCCTGCAGGAAGACACCGCTGTTGCCACGCGCCTGGCTCTCACCGGTAATGCCCTCGGGCACGCGCCACTCAAGGTGAAGCTGGAAGCTGCCGAACTTCTCCTTGGTCTTGATATCGCCCTTGCTCTTATCCACAGTCATTATGCCCTTCTTCACGGTCCATCCTGCCTCTTCCTTGCCATTGCCGTTGGTCCAGGCCGAGAGGTCCTTGCCATCAAAGAGGACGATGGCATCATCGGGTGCCGAAGAAGTCTTCTCGTCACCGGGAGTCACAATCTTGGGCTGTGGAGTCCAGTACTCCGACATGCCGGGCTTCATCTCCTCCTGCTTGGGATACTCCTTCTTCTGTGCATTTGCACCGATAGCCACTGCCATCACAGCAGCCATCATAAGTATTTTCTTCATATTGTCTTAGCTGTTTGGTTGTTGTTCCACTGTTCGTTCACGTCTGTACCACTGGCCGGTCACTCCATCACGTCCTTGGTTCCACCTGTGTTCTGGAAGAAAGTCACCTTGGTATTGGTCTTCTTGTCAAAGAGGAGGTTGGAGAGAATCTCCACGCTGCCAAACTGCCCCATAGGCGTCTCCAGCGTGCAGTACTCCTTGTCTGCATCAAAGACGCGGAGCTTTCCGCGTGCGGGTACATTATAATATACCCCCTTCTCCATCTTGGCTTTCTTCTTGGCCACTTGCTCGTCCACCACAGTGGCAGGGAGTGTTTCGGTGCGCTTCACACTGATGTAGATGGGGTCGCCTGCCAGGTCATCCTGCCCCAACACACCCAGTTTGTGGGAAAAGCGGAACAGAATGTCGCGTGCTGTCTCCTGCGTGGGGTCGTAGGTCATGGAGAACACCTCGTGGGTGGTGTGTGTGGTGCCTGCAAAGAGCGAGGTGAGTGCCTGGTCCTGCTGAGCCAACTGGCTGAGCATGAGCTGCAGCTGTGCACCGTCCTTGGGAGTATTGTCGGCCTCACCACGCACCAGGGCGTTTCGGCTCTCGCGTATATCATAGATTTCCTGCGCACAGAGTTCCGCCATCTTGGCCACACTGCCAGCCGCCAGTATCTCCTGCGTCATATAGGCACGGGGATCAGCGGGTGCAGGGTCTTGGGAAGCCTGTGGCAGAGCGGGCAAAGTGCTCTCATCGGCATCGGTATTGATGCTGAGCAGGAGTCCGTCGCGGCTCAATCCCACCAGGGGAGCCACTGTCTTGCTGCGGAGCTTGATGCTGTAGGCCTTGGTCTTGTCGGGTACACCATAGGGTTCCAGCGTGATGCTCTTTATCTCCCAGCGCACACTCTCGGTGGTGGGAACGCGGTTGAGGTGCAGGTAACGCTCGGCGTACTTGTGGAAGTCACCGGGCTTGGTCACTGTCTTGTCTGCCTTTATGGTCACCCGGAAAGCAGTGCGTGGGAGGAAGTAGGATATTCCCTCCAGTGTGCTGCCAGGCACAAAGGTTGTCACCTCCGTCTGAGCCTGTACGCCCAAGCCTGCTGCCAGGAGCATGGCCAGGGCAATGTTTCTTCTGATGTTCATATCTTGCATTGTCTTTTATCTCGCCTGTAGGCACTCGTGCAGTTCGCTCCACGCCTCGCCCAAGTGCACCGTGATATCCCTTGCCAGCATGGCTTCCTGCCCCATCTGCCGGGCTGCCAGGTCGCCTGCAGTGGCATGCAGCCACACACCCAGGCAGGCTGCCTCATCGGGTCCATAGCCCTGCGCCAGCAGCCCTGTGATGATGCCCGTAAGCACGTCACCCGCTCCGGCAGTGGCCATTCCGGCATTGCCGCGCGGACAGAGTGTAATGCGGCCATCGGGATGGCACACATGGGTGGGATGTCCTTTGAGCACCACGCACACCCGGAACTCTGTGGCCAACCGCCCGGCGGCTGCCAGCAGCATGCTGTCAGTGTGCAGCGGCGCATCGGCATGCAGTATGCCGCTCGCAAGAGCCTGCATCTCACCGCCATGAGGAGTGAGCACCGCACGGCCGCGCAGCATAGGCATCCATTCGGGATGAACTGCCAGGATGCGCAGCGCATCGGCATCCACCACCATGGGCAAGCCTGCTGAGCGTTCCGCCACATCGTGCAGCAACCCCACGGCAAGCAAGCCTATTCCGGGGCCGATGCCCACAGCCTGCCACCGGGCAAACTCCTCAGCCTCCCATGATGCTCCGTCATCTCCCCCATGGGGAAGCAGCCGAAGCACCGCCTCGGGCACGGAAAGCTGGAGCAGCAGCCTGTTGCACTCGGGGGTGCAAACCGTCAGTTTGCCCACGCCAGAGCGCAAGCACGACTCGGCGCCCAGTACTGCACATCCGCCCACACCCGCACTGCCTGCCACCAGCAGAGCATGACCCATGGTGCCCTTGTGGGCTGTTTCGGGTCGGAGACGCAGCATCCGGGCCACGTCCAGGGGTGTCATTCGGCTTGTCATACTGCAAAGGTACTGCTTTCCATCGTACATGATAGCACTCCACAGCAAGAATTTCGTCCCTTTGCACCCCTCTGTGGAGTTTTTTTGTTAATTTTGCGCAACATTACACATACGTCATGAGCAACAGACAAACCATTCAGGTAAAGGACAAGAACTTTGCCATATCAATCCCCGAAGCAGAAATCCTGCAGCGGGTGAAGGCCGTAGCGGCACGTATCAACGAGGATTACAAGGGCCAGAAGCCCATATTCCTGGCAGTACTGAACGGCTCTTTCATCTTCGCCGCAGACCTCTTGAGGGAGGTGGATCTGCCCTGTGAAATCTCATTCGTGAAGCTTGCCTCCTACGAGGGAACACAGACCACCGGCGCCATCAGGGAACTTATCGGACTCAACGTAGATATTACCGGCCGCCCCGTCATCGTGGTGGAAGACATCGTGGATACAGGTGTCACCATGGTGCACATGCTGGAGACACTCAAGAAGCAGAACCCCAGCAGCATCGACGTGTGCACCCTGCTGCTCAAGCCCGGCAAACTGCAGGCACAGCTGGACATACGCTACTGCTGCCTGGAGATACCCAACGACTTCATCGTAGGATATGGTCTGGACTACGACGGATTCGGCCGCAACACACGCGACATCTACACGCTTGTCTGACTCAAGAAGCATACAACCAGCCACAGAGGCGAAAGACAGGATATACAAACACATATTACATACAGGTAAAAAGATTATGAAGAACATCATCATCTTCGGTGCTCCCGGATCAGGAAAGGGCACCTACAGCGACATGATTGTGGAAAAGTACGGCATGGGACACATCAGCACAGGCGATGTACTGCGTGCACAAATCAAGGCAGAGACCGAACTGGGCAAGATGGCACAGGGCTACATCAACAACGGACAGCTCATCCCCGATGCCCTCATGATAGACATCCTGGCCAAGACATACGACGAGATGCCCGCCGGCAAGGGAGTGATATTCGACGGTTTCCCCCGTACCATCGCACAGGCTGAGGCACTGAAGCAGATGCTGGCAGAGCGTGGACACGAGATGGGAGTGATGATCGAGCTCATCGTGAGCGAGGACATTCTGATGGCACGACTGCTCAACCGCGCCAAGGAACAGGGCCGCGCCGACGACAATGAGGAGACTATACGCAAGCGCTTCGAGGTTTACCACAACCAGACTGCCCCCCTGGCAGAGTGGTTTGAGAAGGAAGGCATGCGCCACACATTCCGCTGGGCCGACCACCCCTCAAAGGAGGAGATGATAGGCAGCATCTTTGCATTCCTTGACCAACTGAACTGATGGCGGAGTCGAACTTCGTTGACTACGTGAAGATATGCTGCCGCTCGGGCAAGGGCGGCAGAGGCTCCATGCACATGCACCGCGCCAAGTACATCCCCAACGGCGGGCCCGACGGAGGAGACGGTGGCAGAGGCGGACACGTGTATCTGCGTGGCAACCACAACTACTGGACTCTGCTGCACCTGCGCTACGAGCGTCATGTGTTTGCCGGACATGGTGGCAACGGCGGTCAAAGCCGCAGTACCGGAGCCAAGGGAGAAGACAGATACATCGACGTACCCTGCGGTACAGTGGCCTACAACGCCGAGACAGGAGAATATCTGTGTGATGTGACCGAGGACGGACAGGTGGTGATGCTGCTGCGAGGCGGCAGAGGAGGCCTGGGCAACTGGAACTTCCGCACCTCCACCAACCAGGCTCCACGCTTTGCACAGCCTGGCGAACCCATGCAGGAGATGACCGTGGTGCTGGAGCTGAAGCTGCTGGCCGACGTGGGGCTGGTGGGCTTCCCCAATGCGGGCAAGAGCACTCTGCTGAGCGCTCTGTCGAGTGCACGGCCCAAGATAGCCAACTATCCCTTCACCACCATGGAGCCGTCGCTGGGCATCGTATCCTATCGCGACAACCAGTCATTCGTCATGGCCGACATCCCCGGCATCATCGAAGGGGCATCCGAAGGACGCGGACTGGGACTGAGATTCCTGCGCCACATCGAGCGCAACTCGCTGCTGCTCTTCATGGTGCCCGGTGACACCGACTCCATAGCCAAGGAATACGACATCCTGCTGCGCGAGGTGAGCACCTTCAACCCCGAACTGCTGGACAAGCAGCGCGTATTGGCCATCACCAAATGCGACCTGCTGGACCAGGAGCTCATGGATATGCTGGCCGAGGAACTGCCCAAGGACGTTCCGCACGTGTTCATCAGTGCCGTGGCGGGACTGGGTATCCAGGAGCTGAAAGACCTCCTGTGGAAGGAGCTCAACAGCGAGAGCAACAAGCTGCAGGCCATTGCACAGAGCGAGACGCTGGTTCATCGCAACAAAGATCCCGAGTGGTTCCGCACCGAGATGCAGGACGAAGGCGAGGACGAGGACATCGAGATACTCGACGGAGACGAACTCATAGAGGACATCGACGACCTGGAGGACTACGAGTACGAGGATGAGTAGTCCCATCATCTACCCCACCCCACAATGGGTAACGGCCTTCACCACCGGACGCGGATGCAGTGTAGAGGATTTGGGGTTGCATCCCGAGGAACTTGCACTGCCCCGACAGACACACTCGAGCCACATCCTGAGGGTGAGCCAGGCTGGCCGCCCCGAGGACACAGACGCTGTCTTCACCGACCGTCCCGGCTTGTGTGTGTGCGTCAAGACAGCCGACTGCATCCCCGTATTGCTCTATGACGACCGCACACACATGGTGGCAGCCGTCCACGCAGGCTGGCGCGGTACGGTGGCAAGCATTGCCGCCCACACCGTGAGCCTGATGACCGACAGCCCCCAGCATATGCACGCCATCATAGGACCAGGCATCTCGCTGCAGCGCTTCGAGGTGGGCGACGAGGTGTATGACGCTTTCCGGCAGGCAGGATTTCCCATGGAACTCATTGCCCGCCGCTTTCCCTGCAACGGCGGAGGCGAGAAGTGGCACATAGACCTGTGGAAGGCCAACCGCTGGCAACTGCGTGAGGCAGGTGTGGAGGACATCTTCGTCCAGGGCATCTGCACCATGAGCAGCCCAGAGCTGTACAGTGCACGGCGTGAAACCATCAACACCGGGCGAAACATGAACGGCATATTCATCAACCAATGACAAGACTCATCAGCACCACCCTACTGCTCATGTCCCTCGCGGCAACCTGCTTTGCGCAGCAACACCACGAGGTGCACGAGGATAACGTGGATATTGACGAATGGCAGGTGATGAGGGTGGTAGCTGCCAAGGACCCCTTTGAGAAGTCGAGGCAGTTCACCATCAACTTCGCCAACTATGCCGATGAGGAGTGGTGCTACCCGCTCCCGAGAGGCAAGGTAATAAGCCACTTCGGCGGTGCACGCAGGCATGGCGGTACCGACATCAAGACCAAGGCGGGCGACACAATACGTGCCGCCTTCCCGGGCGAAGTGATTCTGAGCGGCCCCTATTACGCTTATGGCAACTTCGTAGTGCTCCGTCATGCCAACGGACTGGAGACTGCCTATAGCCACAACGTGCGCAACCTGGTGAAGAAAGGTACGTGGGTGCAGGCCGGACAGCCTATTGCGCTCACCGGACGGACTGGCCGAGCCACCACCGAGCACCTGCATTTCGAAACCCGCGTGCGCGGCAAGTCTTTCGACTCCTCCAAGATCTACGACCACGCCAAGCACTCCATCAAGCGCGAGGTGATGGTCTTCACCAAGCAGAAGAACGGACAGATACACATCACCGTGGCCGACAAGGAGAAGCACCACGAACTGCTCAAGGAGCACGAGAAGGAGCATTCGGCACACCCCCAAGAGCACAAGCACGAGGCGGACAAGCATTCTGCCGAGGCCAGATAAAGTGCAGCGGCAACCGGCCATCCTCCCCGCACAGTCAAATCCAGTTCACAGAACCAGGCTGGCGAAGCCACTATGTTGAGCAAAGCAAAATGCGACAGCAGCCCTGCCAGACCCATTCACCGGTCACGGCAGGGCTGCCGTCGTATTCCTGCAACCCACTCTCCACACCCCTTACGGCAGGGAAACCAGGTTCCCCCACCGCACCCGCTTCTGCCCATCTGCGTTCTAACGGAAACAAGCAGGCAAGGCAAATCTCCTCAAGCAGGCATGCACACCGAACAAGGAAGAAAAATCACATCCCCACTGCAGCACGCTGCGATGACCAACGCACGGCACTGCAAAGCCCAACGCAGCGTGCTGCGACGGTCAATGCACCGCACTACGTTTTTTTCCCATCGTTGTTTGAGTCCCCGCGCAGCACTTTTCACTTTGCACTTTTCACTCTTCACTTCCCGAAGGGACCACTTTTCACTCTTCACTTTTCACTTTTCACTTCCCGAAGGGATGCTCTTCACTTCCCCCAAGAACCAAGCAGGGGCGACACATTTGCGGTGCCGCCCCTGCCGGGTATCTGTGATGTATGAAATGATCAATGCTTGTGCCTGTTGGCACGCTTAGTGCGAATGTCGGCCTTCTTCTTGGCCGAACCGCTTCCGTGTGCGCCCGTGATATACTGCTTGCGCTTGGCCTTGGTGCGCACCTTTCCTTCATCCTTGCCCGCAGGCTTCTCTTTGCCTCCGGCCTTGAAGGTGATACCACCACCCTGGATGATGGCATCTATATCGTCTCCACCGTACTGGTTGCTCATCTGAATAGTGTTTATGCAGCCCGCAGAGGCGGGTGCCGATTAGTGATGAAAGAGTCTCACGCCCGTGAACGCCATGGCGATGCCATACTTGTCACAAGTGTCAATCACATGGTCATCGCGCACGCTGCCGCCAGCCTGTGCGATGTACTGCACGCCGCTCTTGTGTGCACGCTCCACATTATCGCCGAAGGGGAAGAAGGCATCGCTGCCCAGTGACACTCCGGTGTTCTTTGCTATCCACTCGCGCTTCTCCTCACGTGTGAGAGGAGCAGGCTTCTCGGTGAAGAACTTCTGCCATTCTCCCTCGGCCAGAACGTCCATATAGTCCTCGCCAATGAAGAGGTCGATGGTGTTGTCGCGGTCGGCACGGCGAATGCCAGGCACAAAGGGGAGGTTCATCACGCGCGGATGCTGGCGCAGCCACCATGTATCGGCCTTGGTGCCAGCCAGGCGGGTGCAGTGGATACGGCTCTGCTGTCCGGCTCCTATGCCGATAGCCTGACCACCCTTCACGTAGCACACGCTGTTGCTCTGTGTGTATTTCAGAGTGATGAGAGCCACCATGAGGTCGCGCTTGGCCTCCTCGGGAAACGACTTGTTCTGTGTGGGGATGTTCTCGAAGAGTGCAGGATCGTCCAGTCGCACCTCGTTGCGTCCCTGCTCGAAGGTGATGCCGAACACCTGCTTGTGCTCTATGGGGGCAGGACGATAGGCGGGATCTATCTTGATGACATTATATGTCCCCTTACGCTTGTCGCGCAGCACCTGCAGAGCCTCCTCGGTGTAGTCGGGTGCTATGACGCCGTCGCTCACCTCACGCTTGATGAGTGTGGCGGTGGCGAGGTCGCATGTGTCGCTCAGCGCAATGAAATCGCCATAGGAACTCATACGGTCGGCTCCGCGGGCACGGGCATAAGCACAGGCAATGGGAGTGAGGGGAATCTTCACATCATCCACAAAGTAGATGTGGGCAAGAGTGTCATCGAGAGGCAGACCCACTGCAGCTCCTGCGGGCGACACGTGCTTGAAACTTGCTGCTGCAGGCAGGCCCGTAGCCTCTTTCAGCTCGCGCACCAGCTGCCAGCTGTTGAGTGCGTCCAGGAAGTTGATGTAGCCGGGACGGCCGTTGAGAACCTCGATGGGGAGTTCGCCTTCCTCCATATAGATGCGCGAAGGCTTTTGGTTGGGGTTGCAACCGTACTTGAGTTGTAATTCTTTCATAATGCTCCGTAAAAGGCGGTCTATAAGAAGTGGATCTGGAGGGGATTGAACCCTCGTCCAAACAGGGACGCACTGTGCTTTCTACACGCTTATTCCGGTCTTCATTTTCGTGTGCAGACAAGACCCGGACCACCAATCTGCACCTTATCCTCTAAGCTTCATCGGCAGCACAAGGCTACTGCCGACTATCCCCGAATTTGCCGTGCCACTGTACCAATGCGCTTCGGAGCAAGAGCTCATTGAGTGACATCTCGTCCCGACACCTGGTGTCAGGATAAAGCCAGTAACCTACTGTACTTCAGTTAGGCAGCGAGAGCGTAATTGTTTTCGCCAGATAAATCTTCGAAAGCCATGTATTATAGAGAGCGACTCACGACTCTCTGCGTGCTTACACAACACCTCATCCTGCTGTCAAATCCATGTCAGCCCCTTGGTATGATGCGTGTCGCATTATGCGCACAAAGGTACAGCATTTCTCGCTAACAGCCAAAAGGTGCAGCCCACAACTTTCATCCGTGGCTGTCAGACGGGGTGCGAAACGCCCTCCAGAGCGCTACAATAATAATAGGAACGCGCACACGCGAGGGACGAAAGGCAAAAACTTGGTCAGGGGAACAATAAAAGAAGGGCGCGAGACGTTATTTAACAGGTAATTCCTATCAATCAGAAAACAAAAGCAAGAGAGAAGGGAAGAATGATTCAAGAGATAAGCGTGGACCACGCAGTGAGAGACAGGATGGGCATCATCGAGCGAGGACTGAAAAGAGGGTTCGATGTGGTGGTGTCGCTACTGGCTCTCGTGATTCTGTCACCCGCACTGGCCACCATCGCCATACTGATAGCCAGAGAGAAGTCTGGCCCGGTACTCTTCAGGCAGGAACGCATCGGACGAGGGGGGAAACCCTTTCGCATACTGAAGTTCCGCACGATGCCCGTGGACTATGAGTCCGACGGGCCGCATCTGTCTGCATGCTGCTCACAAGCCTCATCGCCACTGGCCACCACACTGCGCGACCATCACCTGGACGAGTTGCCACAGTTGTGGAACATCCTCGTGGGCGACATGTCGTTTGTAGGGCCGCGTCCGGAGCGCGAATGTTACATCCGCGAGATCATGGCCAACAACCCGGACTATGAGTACATCTACCTCATGCGGCCCGGGCTGACCTCGTGGGCTACCATCTACAACGGATATACCGACACCATGGAGAAGATGCTCATACGCCTGCAAATGGACCTCAACTATCTGCAGAAACGCTCTCTGTGGACAGATATCAAGATTATATTCACCACCGCAAACTACATCATCAATGGAAAGAAAATATAGCACACTGTGGCGCCGCACACTGCTGGCACTGGCCTTGGGCTTCTGCGTTCTGGGAGCCAGCGCACAGACCATGTCGGACAGCCAGGTTATCGACTTCGTGAAAAAAGAGCAGGCCAAAGGTACCAACCAGCAGTCCATCGTGACGAAACTGCTGCAGAAGGGTGTGACCACCGACCAGCTACGCCGTATCAGACGCAAATACGAGGCTGAACAGAGCCAGATGGGAGCCGTAGATCTGAACTCCGACAACCGTGCTGGACAGCAGGCCAATGGTGCCAGCCGTCAACGCACCAACAAGGAAAAGGCGCTCATGCAGATGCAGAAGCAGAACGGACGTCTGGTGAAAGGACAAGACGAGGGCCGTGGAATGACGCGTGACGAACGCCTGGAGGAGATGAACAATGCCATCGGATTCATGGACATCGACTCACTCATCTACTATCAGAACTACTTCAAGGACGAAAGCCAGGTGTTCGGACGCAATATCTTCAACAACAAGAACCTGACCTTCGAGCCAAGCCAGAACATAGCCACTCCCGCCAATTACCGCCTGGGAGCCGGTGACAACATCGTCATCGATGTGTGGGGAGCCAGTCAGGAGACTTTCGAGAACACCATCTCACCCGACGGAGTGGTGGTCATCGAGGGCGTCGGCCCCATCAAACTGGCCGGACAGACCGTGCAGCAGGCTACTGCCACACTGCGCAAGAAATTGGGACAGCACTATTCCGACTGCCAGTTTGCACTCTCGGTGGCCGACACCCGCAGCATACAGGTGCAGGTGGCAGGTGAAGTGGTGATGCCCGGAACCTACACGCTGAGCAGTCTGAGCACAGCCTTCAATGCACTCTATGCAGCAGGCGGCATCAACGAGACAGGTACGCTGCGCGACATCAAGGTGTATCGCAACGGACGACAGATAGGCACCATCGACGTATATGACTTCCTGATGCACGGAAGCAATGCGGGCGACGTGCGACTGGAAGACAACGATGTCATCGTGGTGGGCCCCTATGACTGCCTGGTGAACGTGCGTGGAAAGGTGAAGCGACCCATGTTCTACGAGATGAAATCGACCGAGAGCGTGAAGCAGCTGCTGGCCTACGCAGGCGGTATGGCAGGCAATGCCTACACCAAGAACGTGCGTCTGATGCGCAAGGCAGGCGAGGAATACAGCATCCACACCATCGATGAGTTCCAGATGTCGGCATTCTGCGTGAAGGACGGCGACTCACTCTATGTGGATAGTATCATCCCTCGCTACAGCAACCTGGTGGAGGTGCGCGGAGCAGTGAAGCACCCCGGACAGTTCCAGCTGGGCGGCAACATACAGAGCGTAAAGGACTTGCTCAAGGCTGTTGACGGACTTGCCGAGGATGCATTCCAGTCTCGCGCCGTGATGCACAGGCAGAAGGAAGACCTCACACTGGAGATGGTGTCGGTGGATATAGAAGGCATCATCGCAGGTACCAGCCCCGACATCGCGCTGCGCAAGGGCGATGTGCTCTTCATCCCCAGCGTGGTGGATATGAAGGGCGAGCAGACTCTGACCATCAACGGAGAGGTGCTCTACCCCGGAGTATATCAGTTTGCCGAGAACACCTCGGTGGAAGACCTCATCCTGCAGGCAGGCGGACTCACAGATGCCGCCTCGCTGGCCAAGGTGGATGTGTTCCGTCGCGTGAGCGATGCAAACTCCACCGAGGACAACGGCAAGATGGCTGAAGCATTCAGCATATCCATTGACAAGAACCTGGCAAAGGGTGACAGCACCTTCCGCCTGCAGCCCTATGATGTGGTGATGGTGCGCAAGAGCCCATCCTACAGCGAGCAACGCAACGTGATGGTGAGCGGATGCGTCAACTTCGTAGGCCAGTACTCGATGACAAGCACCAACTACCGACTGAGCGACCTGGTGAAAGCGGCAGGCGGGTTGACGGAGATAGGTTACAGCAAGGGCGCACGTCTCAACCGCGTGATGACCCCTGACGAACGTCTGCAGCGCGAGAGCGCACTGCGTGCAGCACAGATAGCCATGTACGAGGAAGCCATGCAGGACGAAAAGGGATACAACATGAGTCAGGCCGACTCAGTGCTCGACATGAAGATGAACCTGGGCAGCACCTATCCCGTAGCCGTCAATCTGGAGAAGGCTCTGGCAGAGCCCGGAGGCCAGTACGACCTTGTACTGCGCGAGGGAGACCACTTGGTAGTGCCACAGTACAGCAGCACCGTGAAGGTGAGCGGCGAGGTGAGCTACCCCATAAGCATGAACTACAAGAAAGGTGAGTCACTGGGCTACTACATCAAGCGTGCCGGCGGCTATGGCAACAGAGCGAAGAAGAAGGGTGTGTATGCCATCTACATGAACGGCGCAGTGGAGAAAATCAGCAAGCGCAGTTCCAAGGACATACAGCCTGGAACAGAAAACGCCGAAAAGAAAGCGCAAAACATTATCTCGCTTGCAATTCAAAGATGCGCCGCAGACCACACGACGGACA
>ENA-UEQL01000929-UEQL01000929.1-human-gut-metagenome-genome-assembly--contig:-NODE-929-length-21102-cov-14.712438_pt1 | contig 21102 bp, 20 predicted proteins | sample MGYA00242905_ERZ507926 | MGnify/ENA primary metagenome ERZ507926 (study PRJEB26167, sample SAMN06115531) | human gut metagenome | host: Homo sapiens | place: China:Henan | collected 2015-09-09...
ATTAAATGGCAAAATGCGGTTGAGTTTCTGCAAAGGCAACATCCGTCAATACACATAGGAGGGCGTTCGGCATTGGCCCTAAACGGCGTTGTGCACAATATTCCGGCGGACGCAAAAATCCACCTTTGGGGAAACGGCACCGTAAAAACAATTCCCAAATGGTTTGGTGGCATTGCTCCGTTCGTATACACGACAAAATCCCCGTTTGATTCCGAATACACTTTCGCCGTGGGTATGTTCGGCGATTTGGGTATCCGCGTTTCCGAACCCGAAAGGGCCTTATTTGAAATTTTGGACAACGTCGGAATACTCTATACGGAGGAGGAGTCGAAAAATCTATTCGACCTGATTATTTCGCCCCGTAAAAAAGTCCTGGAAAACCTTATTTCGAACTGCAAACGCATAAAAGTTTTGCGCCTTCTCGCCCATTGGGGTAGGGGATTGAATGTCTCGTATTCCGGTTTTTTGATCGATACGGTTCGCAAGTTCGATTCGCGAAAACATCTGAATGTCGTATTGCCTGATAAATCGATTCTGTCGCTTCCGCCGCTATGAATCAATACTACAAAAACATCGTCAAACTCCTTTTGGACACGCTTCCCTTCGTATTTTCGGACGGAACTTTTGTTTTAAAGGGAGGAACGGCCTAAACCTATTCTACAGAAATCTTCCCAGATTGTCGGTGGACATAGATTTGGCCTATGCGGAAAGAAAACACGACCGCGAAACCGCACTTGAAAATATAACCGGCAGGCTTTCGAAAATATCCGCCGAATTGAAAAAATACGGCATGGACACCGACCGTACGCGTTTTGAGGCGGATACAACGAAACTCGTTGTTACTAGGGGAAGCTGCCGCGTAAAGTTGGAGGTAAACCATGTTTTTAGGGGCATACTAAAACCGCCGAAGAAAATAACGGTTTCCCCGAATGTGGAAAAAATGTTCATGTCCGCCCCCGAAGCCTATGTTATGGATCACGACGAACTGTACGCCGGAAAAATAATGGCGGCATTAAACCGGCAGCATCCGAGGGATCTTTTCGACGTGAAGAAACTGTACGAAAACGGGGGGATAACGGACAGGATAATCGACTGTTTCGTATGTTATCTTTGCGGGGGAAACGGCGTATTCTACGAGACGCTGGATCCCAATCCCAAAGACATTCGGGATGTGTTCGCAAAGGATTTCGACGGAATGCAATTCGAAAGGACGACACCCGAAGAATTGACGAAAATCTTTTTAAGGTTAAAAAGGGATGTCGTGGGTATGATTCGCAACGAACGGAAGGATTTCCTTGTCGGATTTTCAAAGGCGGTTCCGGACTTTTCGTTAGCTCCGTTTCCGGAATTATCGGAATATCCCGCCATAAAATGGAAGCTGCTGAATCTGGAAAAATTTGGGAAAAAGTCTCCCGCCGAGTTTGCCCTTCAGACTAAAAAACTCGAGGATTTATTTTCCGTGTAGTCGGGTATCCTAAAACAAAATACGCAAATCCGCGTGTTGCGAATTTGCGTATCGATGTCGCGGAAATTCCGAAGCTATGAACTCTTCGGCTTCCTCTTTTTTCCGGATTGCTCTTCGGGTGCGGGCGTTTCTATCCTGAAATCGTCCGTATCGACATTTCCCGCCGCAGTCACTTCCCTCTCTGCATTCTCAGCGGTGCGTTTTAGTCGCTTCGACTTTTCGAGACCGTTTGCCCTCGACCAGATTTCGAGCTTCGAAAATTCGCCGCTTTGCTTCGTTTCGTTGTAGACCTTCTTGATTTGCGCATACGGCGCCCCGTCGAGAACAACCCTGTGGGTTTTGTCGAAGCCGTATCCTACCAATATGTGCGAATTCATATTACTAACTCGATGCGCAGATTCTATTGATTGCGGACGCCTCGCCGGCAGCGAAACCGTAGTTGCATTCGATTATGCTTTTGGCGGAGTCCGAGTAGGGGTCGCCCCACGAACGGTATTCCAGAGTAAGCCCCGTTTCGGGATCGGTGTACGTTTCGTACGCGGAAAGCGCCATATGCACTTCGGGCGCGGGCGTTATAGGGGAAAGCGCCACAAGTATCGCGCTCGGATAGACCGCGAATCCCGCCAGCTTTTCGTCTCCCGCCGGAATCCTGTTGAAGCGCGAAAGTTTGAAACCGAACAAATCTGGCAGTTCCCTCGCAATGGGGGAGAACCCGAAATTTCCCTCGCCGCCTGCGGAGACGATGTTCTTTTTGAGATTTCCCAAATACGAGCTTTTGATTATCAACCCGCGCATGGAGTCGGGCCAGTCGGCTTCGTCGCAGAGCGTCTCCAAGTCGACGACGTTGTCCGCGTCGAATTCGTCGGCGTTGGCGGTAACGGCCGCCGCCCCGAAATTCTTCGAGGTTACGCACGAGAGTATGTCGCACAGGACGTCTTCGGCGAGTTTGGCTCCCTTGAGCCTGCCGAGCTGCTCGGGGTCGAAGTACGGTTGGCGCGCCTTTTCCTCCGACGTGTAGGTAAGCGACTGGTATTTCCTGCGGTTGACCGTGACCTTGCGCGACTCCAAATCGCCCTCGTCGAACTTGTAGGAACCGTCGTAGTCTTTCGACGCAGCGGTTTCGAGCGGATAGTAGGGAACCTCGATGTCGTTCGAGCCCTCCAGCGGAACGTCCCTGAACACCGTCGAAAACAGCCCCAGCGATACCAGCCTGTGTTTGAACGCCTCCATCGCGGATTTGAGTATCACCGCGCGTTTGAGTCCGGATGCTATGTTGTTTGCCATAAAAAATTCCTCCTTTAGGTTATTTGTTTCGGCGCAGATATTCGGAAATCCTGTCGCCGTATTTGTCCATAAGAACGGCCTTTTCGCGCCCCGAAGCCTTCGAGAGCATTTCGGAAATCTCCGAAACGGACGGTTCGTCCCCGCCCTGCGGAACCTCAACGGGAGTCTCCGTTCCCGATTCGCCCGCTATTTTCGCGGCGATCTGCGATGCGCGTTTTTCGACGTCCGCATCCTTTGCCGCGAGAATGTCGTATTGTTTTTGAAGCTCCGAAAGCTTCGACCTCAATTCCGCGTTCGCGTTTTGTTCGCTTTCCACGGAACTTTTCAGCCCGAAGATTTCGGACGAGAGTTCTTCGTTTTCCCTCCCGAGCTTGACGTTTTCCGATTCGGCGGATTCAAGCTCGGCGGAAAGCGAGGAGATTTTGTTTTGCAGATTCTCCAACGAGAGAACCGCTTCCTGTAATGTGTTTGGCTTGTCCATATTCAAGACCTCCTTGTCAAATAAAGCAGTTTTTCGTAGGCGGCGGATTCCCCGCGTATGCCGTCGATTAAATTGTTTTCGAGGGCTTTCAAGCCGACAAACGCCTGTCCCCTCATGGCCTCCGACGGGATGTTCCGGTGTTTCAAGACATGGTTTTTGAAAAGCGAGAAGAACGACTCCGTTTCGAGCTGCAGGCTCCTGCGTTCCAAATCAGACTGGTTCGGGGGCATTCCCGACGCCTTCAAAACGCCGTCGCGGTTTGTTATGTAGTCGGGTTTTATTCCGAGCTTTTCCCAAAGTTCGCGCTCGTCGATTAGCGGAAGGATTGTGCCGATACTGCCGACAAGCGCGTCGGCGTTTGCGAAAACGTAGTTTGCGCCCGAGGCTATCGCATACGCCGCCGAACAACAGTAGTCCCTTGCGTGGACCACCACTGGAAGCTTTGTTTCCGAAAATGCCCGCGCGACATCCGCGTTGCCCGCCGCGTGTCCGCCTGGGGAATCGATTTCGAGGAAAATTCCGCAGGCGTTATTCTCAGCATACTCCAAATCGTCGAGAAGTTCGCCGTAGTCCGTTCCTCCGCACGCCGCAACCGTAAACGGCGCCTCCTCCCGAAAGAGGGGACCCCTTATTTCGATGCGGGCTATTTTGTTTTCGTCGACGCAGATTTTTTTGCGCTGTTTCACGAACGGCGCGAACGCGCCGCGCCACGCGTCGGCGTCGCTTCCGCCGCATTCGCGCGGGACTTCGGCGGCGTTGTGGTTGCACAGTTCCAAAAACGCCGCAGGCAGGATGTTCCACGCTCGGAACGAATTTTGCAGAAATTTTTCACGGTTCATTAAAATATCGCCGCTTGTCAAATCCCGAATAGTTGGTTGACGCGCGTCAACTATTCGGAGCCGAGTCAACCGTTATGACCTGCGAGCCCTGCGGCTTGTAGAGCATCCACAGCGGAATGGGCTCGTTGTCGGGAATTCCCGCAAGTCGCATTATGTGGCGCGCATTGGCCGCGCGCGTCTGCATTTCGTCCTCGAAATCAAGACCCAATTCCGAATACGCGTTTTCGAGAGTTTTCAAGCCCGCCTCGACGTTCAGCCTCTGCTGCTGTTCCTCGCGGCCCGCGTCCACCGTGGCGCGTTTAGGATGCGTCCACGCCGCTTTGTGCCAGCCGACTTGGTTTTCGAGTTCGCCGCAGTTTATCGCGTGCCCGATTACGAACATCCAGAGCGGATGGTTCAGGCGCTCGTCGAGGGTTCTGCCCCTGTCGTCTATGTAGAGCTGCGCCTTCGAGAGGACGAGTCGGACGCCCGCGCCGCCCACCGAGGACGGATCCACCGCGAATTCGTACGGGAGGACGCCGAGCGATCCGCTGCGTTGCAGTTCCGCAAGAAACCCCGAAAACGTCGGCGACGGAATGTTGCTTTCGAAAGCCTCGATTTTCTCTCCGGGGTTCAGCCTGAAACTCTTACCACCGAATTTCCTTTCGATGTCGCGGGGATTGGTTTGGGGAATGTCTCCGCCGCCCGCGTTTACGCTGAAATCCGAATCGTCGTCGATGTTCGTGTTTTCGCTTGTGATGATTCTCGCGATGTCGGATATGAGTTTTACCTTGTGCTTTTCGAGCGAGAGGATTTCGTTTCTGTCGAGGATGTCGAGTATCGAATGTTGTATGCCGGGGAACGCCCTGACATACGAAACGCGCTCGGGCTCGAATATGTGCAGAACCGAAGAGGCGGGAATCCTGCGGGCTCCGTCTCCGCATTTGAAATTGTAGAAGAGCGGCTCCCCAAACTTTCCGAAGGTTATTCCGTTTTGAGTGTTTTCGTCCGACGATTCCCCGACGAGTCTGTGGGTTTCGAGGATCTGGATTTTCGGGCGTTTTCGGGTGTCGTATGTCTTGACTACGAAAACCTCCCCGTCCACGTCGATTGCGCGGGACACCAGTCCCTGAACCTCTCTGAACGAAAACCTGTTCGTAATGTCGCATCTGCGCGACCAGTTTCTGAAATATTCCTCCGCCTTTCTGTTCCAGTCGGAATTCGGGCTTTTTGCGTTTGGGCGTATGCCGTCGCCGATACCGTAGACTTTCATGTCGCGCAGGGTTCCGCGTATGTGTCCGGAATTTTTCTCCAAATACCTCGCGCGGCGGACGAGCTCGTTTCTGGTATACGACGGAAGTTCGTTTTTCGCGTCGGTCGGGTATGCCCCCGGAGGAGTCCCGCGCCTCGGCGAGACTTTCGCCGAATCGAACGCGTCGCCTATCGAGTAGAATATCCCGCTTAGAAATCTGCGGAAGTTCATAGCGGAAATCCCCCGCTCAAATCCGAACTGTGTATGCGGCTTGTTCCGCCGTATTTTTGCGGATTCTTTTTCCGAAGCGCAAGCTGGCAGTTCGAGATTATCGAGTTTATCTCGTCTAGCCTGCGTTTCGTCGCCGAGCTTCCCGAATCCGAAAACGACTGCAGCGTCTTTTTCAGCTCGGCTTTCTGGACGGAGAGGATTTCCAGTACCTCATCCTCCGTAAATCCTATGGAATAATCTGTCGCCACTTAGGATTGACCTCTGTCAAATTTACAACAAAATAAGACTGTATAACAAATTATAAAAGGATATTATATGAAAAATTTACAAACGATTTTGTCGACATCATTTTTTAGAATTCCAGATTATCAAAGAGGATATGCTTGGGATGAAAAAAATTTGAACGACCTATGGAATGACATAGAGGAGATATCTTTAGATGAAACAGGAACTTATAGGCGGCATTATACTGGAACCATATATGTAGAAAAGGTACAACCAAAGGAGGAAGAACGTTGGATAAAAGGCCCCATGTTTTATTCCTTGGTAGACGGGCAGCAACGTTTGACGACTCTTACAATCTTACTATTTGAATTGATAAAAGCTGCTCCGAATGATGGTTATTGTGGGACCTCAAAAAATGAGCTAGAACGAACGTATTTATATAAACTTAATTCAAGCGGATATACAAAGGTGTACAAGCTCAGTTATGAGAAAGGGGATCCTAATTACAATTTTCTGTTGAATTTTATATATGAGGACAAAAATGTAATCTTAATTCCGGACGACAATAATGCCTACAAAATTAGATTAAGAAAAGCAAAAGAATTTTTTTGCCGAAAAATTCAAAGTCTTAATACTTTTGAGGGAAAAGAAGTTTTTTTTGAAAAGGTTTCTTGCGCCTTGTATTTTGACTTTAAAGATGTTAGCGAACTTTTAGACGTGCAAGCAGTTTTTGAAACAATGAATAATAGGGGAAAGCCTTTGTCCATATTGGAAAAGCTAAAGAATAGGCTTATATATCTTACGACAAAGTTGGACATACCTAAAGAAGACAGCAGATTTATTTCATCGATAATGACGACTATTTCAAGAGCCGCCAGATGGGTACCGATGAAAACGGAAAGGAATATGCCGACAACGGAGAAAGAGCTATCTTTTTCGCACGTGGCGTATTGGAAACCGTAAAGAAGCTCCGCTGGCAGCCTGATGTAATCGTCTGCCAGGGTTGGGCTAGCGCAGTAGTGCCTTTCTATGTAAAGACTGCCTATAGCGAAGAGCCTTCATTTGCAGAATCAAAGGTGATTACCGCTCTCTATACCAACGAACTCAAGGGTGAACTGGGTACCAACTTCAAACGTTGCGTTGCCTTCCGCGATGCCAAGTCTGAACTGCTCGACGGCTATCAGGACGACTTCAACTTCATTGAGCTCGGCAAACTCGCCATCGACTATAGCGACGGTGTGGTAGAAGGTGAAGAAGAAGCTAACAAGATTCTCTTTGATTATGCGAAGGAGAAGAACAAGCCTGTACTGGCTTATCCGGGAGAAGATATCCAGGAGCCATACGCAGACTTCATCAACAAGGTTTGTCCTGACGCAGAATAAAATTCCGACAACAGAGACACATACATACAAGGATAATGAAAATTTTAAGACTCTTAACAGTATTAGTAATAGCAGCGCTTACTTTCGCTGCATGTGATGATACCACCGAGGGAATCGGTGGTAGCATCACTAATAAGATAGACAACATTAACATTTCTAACTCAGCGTTCAATGTTACCACAAAGTCTATAGTAGCAGGTGCCGTATTGAGCCGCAACAACACGGGGCTCATCGGAAAGATGAAAGACCTGGAAACCGGCAACTATGTAAAGGGTGACTACATGACCCAGTTGAGCGTATTGCCTACTTTCTCTGTAGATACACTCGATTACATCAAGCAGGCAAATAAAGGTTCTATCGAAGCAGACTCATGCTACCTCCTGGTTTCATACAATGCCAGCTACGGCGATACCATCGCCCCAATGAAGGTGACAGCCTATGAAATGACAAAGCCGATGGCAGAAGATAAGGAGTATTACTCTGATTATGATGCCTTCAAGGAAGGCTGGGTAAGCGAAAACAACCAGCACTGGAGCAGTAATTACAACTTGAGCAATACATCAGATGTCAAGAACTTCAAGATTTACTTGAATAAGGAGTACAAGAAAGATGGCAAGACATACAAGAACTATGGTTCTTACATCATGCAAACATACGCCGAACATCCTGAGTACTTCAAGACCAACTACAAGTTCCTGCACAACGTCTGCCCTGGCTTCTATATAAAGAACGTAGGCGGTACGGGTAACATGGCTAAGATTTGGAATACAGAGCTTATCTTCTACTGGACCCGCCACAAGACCATCAAGGCAAAGGACGGCGTTACTGACAGTACTGCTGTAAGCATCGGATACAACCGTTTCGATGGTACAGAAGAGGTATTGCAGCTCAACAAGATTGAGAACGATACCAAGAACTTGGAGGAGTTGGCAAATCAAAATCAGCAGAACTGTACTTATCTCAAGTCGCCGGCAGGTATCTTCACCGAGGTTACCCTCCCTATCGAAGATATCATGAAGGGACATGAGAAGGATACGCTCAACACAGCTACCATCTCTTTCCCACGACTCAACAATGAAAACGAAGACAACCCATACAACTTTGCTACACCAAGCACCATCCTGATGGTTCAGAAAGACAGTTTGCAGTCGTTCTTCGAAAAGAGCAAGTTGGCTGACAATCGTACTTCTTATACGGCAAGCTACAGCAGTACCGGCACCTACAAGAATGCCTATACATTCCAGAATATCGCCAACCTGATTTCTGCCATGTATAAGAACAAGGGCAAGGGGGAAAACTGGAATAAAGTAGTACTGGTTCCTGTAAACGTCATCACAACCACACAGGGATATACTACCGTTATCTCCAAGATCAATCACGATATGTCACTCGCTTCTACCCGACTCATCGTAGGTACGGATGATCCTGACAAGGATTATACCACAGACAAGAAGACTGGTAAGAAGGTGGCATCTGGTCCGATCCGAATCAAGGTGATTTACAGTAAGTTTAAAGAAGAATAAGTATTCATAACGCAAAGTAAAAAAGGAAACGAAACATGGCAGATAATTTTTTGGAGCGTCATCGCGAAGAATACGAGATACGCAAGGCTGCATGGCTCAAGAAGAAGAAACTATTCATGAAGTCAGGCAAGAAACAGAAGCCCCAGACACAGATGCCACGTCCTGAAGACGAAGCGTTATAAACACGAAAATATTCAGAATCCTGAGAAAGAGGGTGTATCATAAAGCATTTGAATGTTTATGATACACCCTCTTAACTTTGCCGGTTAATCCTTAAAAACCGCCGCATAAGTACTATAAAAGCCATTTAATACAAAATAAAGCAAAATTAATTTGGAGTTTACCCATTTTTTTTATATCTTTGCATTGTGAACTTAAAAGTATTTAATATTAAACAGACAAAAAGCAATAAAATAAAAATAATCAAGATATTAGTAGAGATACTGGTCTATGGGTTTAACTTTTCTAAGAACTTGCATTTAAGAATACAAGATATTTGCAGGATACAAGTTACTTGCAATATATGAGATACTTGGTTTATGTTTATAGATAATGGAGAAATTACTCTCATAAAGAATTTGTTTTTAAGTTTAAACAAAAATGCTAAAGTTAGATGTTAGTAATATAAGTCCCCGTAGTGACCGTGAGGCTACTGCGGGGACGCTTTTTCAATTTATAGTATATAGAAACAAAAAGGGCAAGACCAGAGATGGCCTTGCCCAATCTATTTTTATAACTCTTTATCTATATTATAAGATTCTACCTGTAAGAGAGAACTTCAAAACAGGATAAACCTTTAAATATAAACATCAGACTACTGAACTTAATCTACTAACGTAAACTTGGCATATTTCAGCAGAAGCTGTTTGGTGCCAGAATGAACGAACTCAACCGTAGCCTTCGTATTCTCACCAGTACCTTCAATCTTCAACACCGTTCCCCGTCCAAAACGCTGATGTTCAATCTTCATTCCCTCCTGCAAACCGCAAGAAGAACTGCCAGCAGATGAAGCTGTAGAAGAAGAAACTGATGATGCAGAAGATCCAGTACCGCGAGAAGCAGGATGAGAAGAATGCGTCTCCATATAACGCTTCGCTGCATTCAGCGCTCTAACAGACTTGAAATTACCTTCAGAGAGAGATGAGCGTCCGGAAACAGACGAGCGTCCGGAAGTACGTGAAGTCTCCGGTTCATCATCAAAGAGAGAAGGCTTAGGATCTGCTACAAACTGCGATGCTACCGGTTTGGAATTCTGATACCTGCTACTGTATCTAGGCTGCTCAGCATCCTCCCACGGTCTGCGAGGACGTTGCGCTCTCGCCCACTCCGGCTGGTCAGACATCGAATCAGCTCTGGAGCCAAACAAGCTTCCACCAGCCTCATCCAGGCTATCAATCAACTTGCCGTCAATCTCATCGATAAACCGACTCGGATTATCAAACTCCATCTTGCCATATCGCCAGCGGTTCTTGGCGTTCGTCAGGATACAATGTTTCTCAGCTCGCGTAATGGCTACGTAAAGCAATCTCCGTTCCTCCTCCAGGTCTCGGAGCGAAGTTGCAGAAAGCGGACTCGGGAAGATATTCTCTTCCAAACCAACCACGAAAACCGTAGGAAACTCCAGACCCTTGGCAGCATGAACCGTCATCAGAGAAACACGAGGTTCATCCTTATCACCATCGCTGTCAGCATCGGTAAGCAGCGCCACATCCTGCAGATAATCCTGCAGGAAGAGTTCATCGAACTTACCCTCTTCACGGCGTTCCTCCACAAAAGCCGACATACCGCTCAAGAATTCCTCCAGGTTCTCCTGACGTGCCAGATCATCGGCATCCTTGCCCGACATGATATCCTGACTGATACCACTCTCCTTGATAATGGCATCACCCAATTCATAGACATCCGTAGTTTGAGCCCGTTCGATAAACGAAGAAATCAGCAATCTGAAGGTTTCCAGTTTATTCATCGTACCCTTGTTTACCGCCAGTCCATACCGCTCAGGGGCACCGATCACCTCCCAGAAACTCACCTGGTTCTGATGGGCACAGTCAGCAATCTTCAGCACCGTAGTAGCCCCTATTCCTCGTGCCGGATAGTTGATGATACGCTTGATAGCCTCTTCATCATCCGGATTCGCCACCAGACGGAAATAAGCAATAATATCCTTAATTTCCTTGCGCTGGTAGAAACTCAGTCCGCCATAAATGCGATAAGGAATACCCTGCTTTCTGAACTCCTCCTCGAAGCTGCGGCTCTGGGAATTGGTGCGGTATAGAATGGCAAAATCACTATACTGGCAGCCATCCTCGCGCCGGATACGCTTCACGTCCTTCGCCACAATCGCCGCCTCTTCCTTGTCGCTGTAAGCAGGCTTATACTGAATCTTCTCACCCTTCGCATTCTCGCTGAACACATCCTTAGGAATCTGGTTGCGGTTATGCTTGATCAGACTGTTAGCCGCCTCAACGATGGTCTGGGTAGAGCGGTAGTTCTGCTCCAATTTGAAGAGACGCGTGCCCTGAAACTGGCGCTGATAGTTGAGAATATTATCGATATTGGCACCACGGAAACTATAGATACTCTGCGAGTCATCACCCACGGCACAAACACGCTGCTTCTCCTGACAGAGTTGCATGACGATAGACATCTGAACGTGATTGGTATCCTGATACTCATCCACCAGGACATAATCGAAGCGGGCGGCATATTTGTGGCGAATATCCTCATGCTCCCTGAAGAGCTGATAGGTAAGCGTCAGCAAATCATCGAAATCCATGGCATTTGCCTGCTTGCAGCGCTGCACGTAAGCCACGAAAATCTTACCAACCTCAGGCATCTGCGCACGCTTGTTCTGCTCGAAGATAGCCGCATCGCTCTCATAAGCCGCAGCACTCATCAGGTTGTTCTTCGCCATCGAAATCTTGGCATGAACGGCAGCAGGCTTATACTTCTTATCATCCAGCCCCATCTCCTTCACTATCGCCTTGATCAGCGAGCGCGAGTCACTTTCATCATAAATGGTAAAGTTGTTGTTGAAGCCGATATGCTCGGCCTCTGCTCTCAGTATTCGGGAGAAGATGCTGTGGAAAGTACCCATATAGAGATGCTGGGCGAGATCATTTCCCACCAGTTTTCCGATACGTTCCTTCATCTCCCTAGCCGCCTTGTTGGTAAAGGTGAGCGCCATGATGCTCCAGGGTTTCATGCCCTGGCTCAGGAGATAAGCTATTTTATAAGTAAGCACACGCGTTTTACCCGAACCTGCACCGGCTATCACCAGCGAAGGTCCGTCAATATATTCTACCGCAGCACGCTGCGCTTCGTTCAAGTCATTCAGTAAATCCATGAATCAATATTTGAGGCAAAAAACTATTTTAAGGTCACCCCTATCAACTATAAACTATCAACTAAGTATTACTTCACCCTATATCCTCCCACAGCCGTGCTCGGGTCGAAATCTTCGCCCTCACGGGGGAAGGTAGGGATAAATCTCATCTGATGTTCTATCTGTCGCTGGCGCTTCTTCATATATGCGCTAGGATGCAGCGAACTGAATTTGCGCGGATTAGGAAGTGTAGCTGCTATCAGCGCACACTCGCCACGAAACAGATCTTTCGCTTTCTTGTCGAAATGATATTCTGCAACCGCATCCACACCATAGATACCCGGTCCCATCTCTATGCTGTTGAGATAAACCTCCATGATGCGCTGCTTGCTCCACATCATTTCGATGAGGAAGGTAAAGTAGACTTCAAATCCCTTGCGGGTCCATGAACGGCCAGGCCACAGGAAGACATTCTTAGCAGTCTGCTGACTGATGGTACTGGCTCCATGCACCTTTCCACCACGTGCATTATTCTTCGCCGCACTCTCGATGGCATTGAAGTCGAAACCGTGATGCTTCAGGAATCTCGCATCTTCGCTCGCCATTACCGCCACTGGCATGTGAGGCGAAATCTTATCCATCGAAATCCAATGATGATGCAGGGTAACACTCTCTCCATCAGCTACTTGCTGGAAGCATCGGATAAACATCAGAGGAGTGACATATACAGGAATGAACCTATATGCCACTACAGCAAGAATGGTGGTACTGAAAAACAGCACCACCACCCATTTTACTATATTCTTGATTTTCTTCAAAATCATCTATTTAGTTTTTCCCTTCCGGGAGCATGAAAGTTATTACTTCAATGTACCGTTGTTGGCTGCGTTAACCATAGCCTGGCTAGCATACATGTAAACCTCTACACGACGGTTCTGGGCACAAGCAGCAGTAGTATTAACAACAGGGTTAGCAGAACCAAAACCCTGAACATTCTTTACCTGACGGCTGGTAACACCGCAAGAAGCGAGATAGTTGTAAACTGCCTCAGCACGCTTCTGGCTCAAAGGCAAGTTGATACCGTCATTACCTGTAGCATCAGTATAACCCTGGATAGAAACCTCGCAGTCGGTATTGTTCTTCAATACACCGGCAAACTGAGCCAAATCAGTCTTTGCGCTGCTGCTGAGAGTAGAACCGTTAGTGGGGAAGAGGATACCAGAAGCAAATGTTACCTTAACGGCAGACAAGCCATTGGCATCTGTTACAGTCTCAACCTGTGCATTCTTCACCTGTTCAGCCTCAGCCTTCACCTTATCCATGTGCTTTCCGATGAGGTTACCAGCACCGCCACCAACAGCTGCACCGATAGCAGCACCTACGAGAGCACCTGTACCACGATGGCTATTGTTGAGCAATCCACCAACGATAGCACCCAGAGCTGCACCAGAACCGGCACCTACAGCTGTACCTGTCTTCTGATTGGTTCCACAACTTGAGAAAAGCAAGCACAAAGAGAGGCCTGCAACTGCAAAATTAGTCTTTTTCATTTTAAAATCTCCTATATTTATGTTATTTAATTGCAAAGATAACTCTTTTTTCTCCATAATGGAGAGTTTTCTAATATTTTTTTGTATTTTTGCATGCAAATTTAAGGGTATTTGTCGAAATAGAGCTAGGAAATCACCTATTTGGGGGTGGAAAATCCCTAAAAGTAGGATTTCAGACATCTGCAGACAGATGAACTGCCGTCAGCAGATGATGAAGGGGCTCATGCTTATACCTTAATATATAAATAACAGAAGAAATAAAAAACAAAATAAAGAATAAAGCAATATGGCTAAAGAACTCAAGAATTTAACCAAGCGCGCTGACAACTACAGTCAGTGGTACAATGATTTGGTAGTAAAGGCTGATCTCGCTGAGTTGTCACCAGTTCGTGGTTGTATGATTATCAAACCATACGGTTACGCTATCTGGGAGAAGATGCAGCAGCAGCTCGACAAGATGTTTAAGCAGACAGGTGTACAGAACGCATACTTCCCTCTCCTCATCCCGAAGAGTTTCTTCTCTCGTGAGGCTGAGCACGTGGCAGGTTTTGCCAAGGAGTGTGCCGTAGTTACCCACTACCGCCTCCGTTCTACAGAGGATGGCAAAGAGGTTGAGGTTGATCCTAACGCAAAGCTCGATGAGGAGCTCATCATCCGTCCTACTTCTGAGACCATCATCTGGAACACCTATAAGAACTGGATCCATTCATGGCGTGATCTCCCTATCCTCTGCAACCAGTGGTGCAACGTAATGCGTTGGGAGATGCGTACCCGTCCGTTCCTCCGTACTTCTGAGTTCCTCTGGCAGGAGGGTCATACCGCTCATGCCACTAAGGAAGAGGCTGAGGCAAAGGCTCAGGAGATGCTCAAGGTTTACGCTGAGTTTGCAGAGAACTACATGGGTGTTCCTGTATTGCAGGGTGTGAAGAGTGAGACTGAGCGTTTCGCAGGTGCTCTCAACACCTATACCATCGAGGCAATGATGCAGGATGGCAAGGCTCTCCAGAGCGGTACTTCTCACTTCCTGGGTCAGAACTTCGCCAAGAGTTTCGATGTAACATACTTGAACAAGGAGAACAAGCCTGAGTATGTATGGGCTACTTCATGGGGTGTTTCTACCCGACTGATGGGTGCCCTCATCATGGTTCACAGCGATGATAACGGTCTCGTATTGCCTCCAAAGCTGGCTCCTATCCAGGTGGTTATCGTTCCTATCAACAAGGGCGACGAGCAGTTGGCTCAGATTACTGCTAAGTTGCAGCCTGTCATCGACCAGCTCCGCGAGTTGGGCATCACCGTGAAGTATGATGACAACCCTTCCAAGCGTCCTGGCTTCAAGTTTGCTGACTATGAGTTGAAGGGTGTTCCTGTTCGTCTGGCTATGGGTGGCCGTGACTTGGAGAACAACACCATCGAAATCATGCGCCGTGATACCTTGGAGAAGGAGAACGTAAGCTTCGACGGCATCGTTGAGCGCGTAAAGAATATGTTGGAAGACATCCAGAAGAATATCTTCGAGAAGGCTCGTGCTTACCGTGATGCTCACGTTTATGAGTGCGACAACTACGAGGAGTTCAAGGAGCGTGTGAAGGACGGTGGTTTCTTCCTCTGCCATTGGGACGGTACAGCCGAGACCGAGGCTAAGATTAAGGAGGAGACTCAGGCTACTATCCGCTGCGTGCCTTTCGCTTACGAGCAGACTCCAGGGGTAGATATGGTAAGCGGCAAGCCAGCCGTAGCCCGTGTCATCATCGCAAGAAGTTATTAATTAAACGGGAAGTTAAGGAGTTAAGACGTATGTCACTTCGCCCAAAAACAGGCTAAAAAGACTATTGTCTTAACTCCTCAGCGACCGTAGGGAGCGATAACTTCTTTAACTCCTTTAACTACATATCAAATATGAGGCAGTTGATACTATACATCCTTTTTCTGGTGTCCATGGTCTTCTCAGGCTATGGAGAGGTATCTGCTGCCTCTATTTCTTTTACACCCGAGGATTCTTATACCGAAGATGCAAGCCATAAGAAAGATGGTTTGGCGAAGGTTGAGCATGACAAGAGCCAGCCTGAGGCACAGCTTGAAAACGCCTCACAGCTTGCTTACCGCATCTGTAGCAGCCGTCCGCAGCGCTTATTGCCAAGTGGCAACATGCACAACAGTCAGACTGCCAGTAGATTGCTTACAAATAGAATCCGTTATTTATCATCCCTTTTATCAGCTATAGGAGGTGGCATGGAGCCTTTCCGACAGGAAACTGCCCCAATCCACTTTGATGTCGCCAGCAAGTATTATGTCATTTGCCTGCGACATCTGCTCTGTTAGTGCTTATTCTTTTCTCTTTTTAAAATATCATATAGGTTTATCGCATCTTTCCAAAGATTTGCGATAAGATTGGTTACACCCCTATTCAAAACAAAAAACAGTTCAATATATATTATTTTCAGGAATTAAGAATAAGCAAATAACAGTATAAAATTATGGCCAAGATTAATCATTTAGAGATGGGTGCTGATGTTTTGGCACTCCAGGATGTACAGGTAAAGAAAGGTTTCATGGGTTTGACTGTCAAGCTCATCTATCAACCTACCAACAGTGTGATTAAGATAAAAGAGAAAGAATATTCTACAGAGGATGGAAGAAAGCTTGAGAACATCCTCAGCGCAGCCCCAAAGGATGTAGAAACAGCGATCAGCAAATTCCCTGTTTCTGCCATCAGCATGGGTAATATGAAGTTACAGGCTTGCATCTCTGACGACCACCAGTTTGTTGCCACACAGCTCCTTGCTTTCAAGGATTTCGGTTACAAGCCGGTTACAGAGATGAAGACCTATACAGGAAAGACAGCCGAGGCTTTCGCTCAGTTGTTTTAGTTATATCACAGTTTCGGGACAGGGGACAGAACAATTCCTCTGTCCCTTTTTTATTTTATAGGTATAGGATGAAATCTTTATTTGAAAGAAGGCGGTTCATTCCCCTCTTCCCAATTACGGTAATGCTTAGGCGACAGACCGGTATGTTTCTTGAAGAAGGTTCCGAAGGCTGAAGCATTGGGAAAACTGAGTTCATTGGCTATCTGCTGTATCGTCTTCGTGGTGCTCTTCATCAGATAGATACTGCGACGGATCATCGCCTTGAAAAGCAACTGCTGGACCGTCTGACCGCAAACCGACTTGACCAGTACCGACAGATATTTCGGTGTAAGACAGAGTTCGTCTGCATAGAAAGCCACACTGCGCTCACGCATATAGTTCTTCTCTATCAGCAGCACCAGCGACTCAAAGATGGCAATCTTCCGTTCCATCTCCTTGCCGGCAGCCTTGAACGATGCCGAGAAGATGCTGCACAAACGGTACGTAACAGCCATCAGCAACAGTTTCTGCTCATGCACACAATAGGCATCCAGTTCACCACTCTTCTCTTTTTCCAGCTCCAGTTTCCTCAGCATCATGGCATAAGAGGTAAGCATATCCTCATAGCCCGTCGTCCTGACATGGCAGGGTTTGGGATAAATCGTAGCATAAAGACGCATGGTAACCACAGTATTGCCCAACATGTGACGAATCTGTTCAGTACGGTAAAAAAGAAGGGTATATTTAAGGTTCTTGCCCGTTTCCTGCACATGAAACATCACTCCTTTGGTAAGGAAAACGGTCTCACCCACAGATGCAACAAAGGATGTTCCGTCTACGCAGAAACGGAACATCCCCTGATGACAGATTACGATTCCGACATAGTCGGAGTAGAAAGGCTGCATCAACAGCTGAGGAAACTCATGAGCCTCGTATATGATGATATTATCTGTTATTTTCATGATGAATATGGGTCTGTTATCTTCAGATTTAACTGCGAAGATAACAAAAATATCCATTCATCAGATGAGCAGCCTGTATCTTTTATGATATTTTAGCACTCCCCTACCTTCTTCCCAGGGATTTCACATCTACATTCTTCAGCAGATACTCACGCGTCAGTTCCCCGATATTGCGCTTGCGCCAAGGGAGAACGAGCATCAGTCCGGCACACAGCAGACAGCCGTAGAAGGTCCAGCCTGCCATCTCCTTGATACTCACCAGCGTGGCCTGTACCTGTACCTTTCCCTTCGTACTCATGGCAGCCATATTCTGCGCCTCGGTTACACTCTTGCCCTGATATTGCATGCCTCTCACCGTCTGGTCGTAAGTCTTCGCCGTCTCGATGTTCGTGCGGTCGTAATCCTGGGCAAAGCGGGTTACATAATACTGCTGTCTGTGCTGCAACACATTGGTATAGAGCGCAGAGCCGATGCAAGGGGCAATGACCATACGAACGGTAAGCATGATGCAAACCCAGGTTGACATGAAGCGGTAAGGCATGCGCTGGTTGGCTATCGTGGAGATGAGCGAATAGAGCAGCATCATTCCCGTAGAACGGATGATGATAGGCCATTTCATACGCTCATACATACCGTCGTTCTGTACCTCGAAATACATGTACAGCGCATAGGCTCCGATAAAGAGGAAGCCCAGACAGTACATCCACTTCAGGTGAACATTCTTGGCTCGGGCGATGACGGCGAATATCAGTCCCACGGTGTAGCCCACCATCACCCAGTTGCCTAGCGTGGCGTTCTGCCAGTTATCTATCTTCATGCTCACATTGGTGAACACGTTGACAAACATGGCACTCGAATTGCAGACCATCATCAGGAAGAAGAGCAGGATGCCGTAGTTGATGACCCTGAGCTGGAACACCTCCATGATGAAATAAGGTGAACGCCTCGTCTTCTCCAGATAGATGAACAGAGCGGTAAAGATAAGACAGACCACCGAAGAGAAACGGATGGTAGGATCATCAAACCAGTCGAGCGTCTTACCGAATACCATGACATAAGCAAACGAACAGAGCATGATACTGAACACCGTAACATTGCCAAACTTCGACATCGTTATCGGGAACTTAGGCATCGGATACTTATGATAAGGCATGGTGAAGAACACGATAATGATGCCTGCCAGCATGAATGCCATCATGAAATGATAAACATACTGCCACTCATAGGCATAGGCAAGCCATGCCGTTAGCCAGGTTCCCAACTGTCCGATAATCATGAAGAAGAGATAGATGACCGGCTGCGACACCATCTTCTCCGAATCTGCCGCATCCCATGCTTCCTCGGTAGTAGGCTCGCATCCCGGCGTGAGATTCCTCGTCGCCTCTATTCCGAAACCATATCTGATAAGCACGAAGAGATGCGCCATCAGCAGCGTCTGGCGGACAAAACCCATCAGCAGACTGCACAGTCCGAGTATGAACAGCGAGTCGGTCTGGGCACACACGAAACTGAGGATAAAGAGAATGGAGAAGCCCACGATACACATCATCTTCTCTCTACGGATGCACACCAGTTCATAGAAGAACGGCGAGAAAGCCGCCATTCCTATCGAGGTGCAGAATCCCGCAAAGGCGATGTATTCCGACTGGATGCCGAGCCCGCTCATCATCTCGCCGCTGTTGGCAGAATAGACACCACTCATTGTAATCATCGGCACGAAGAGGATGATCATGAAGATGATTCCGAGCGGTTTGGGCACCCAATCATAAAACGGATAATTCTTATATTCTTCTTCCATATATTACTTCATTTCCATCTAGCTGTTTTTTACTTTCTCTCAGCCTTGACAACCACCATCATGCCGGCAGCAAGATGCTCATTATCCTCTTTGCTGAGGTTGTTGAAATCGATTCTTACAGGCACACGCTGCTGAATCTTGACAAAGTTGCCAGCAGAATTGTCGGTAGGTACCAGCGAATATTTCGAACCGGTAGCACCAGAAATGGCGGTCACCGTACCCTCAAACTCCTTGTTGCTGATGGCATCTACGGTCATACGCACCTTCTGTCCAACATAGAGATTCTCTATCTGGGTTTCCTTATAGTTGGCAATCACCCATTTGTTGTTGGTTGGGATGATATAGGTAATGGTGGTTCCTGCATTTACCATCTGTCCCTCCTCGATAGAGCGGCGACCCAGTTTACCGTCGCAAGGGGCCACAACCACACAGTAAGAGAGATTCAGCTTTGCCATCTCTACGGCAGCCTCGGCACGTTCGATGGAGGCAGCCACATTCTGCTTGCGGGTAGTTACCTCGTTTACTCCCTTATAGGCAGCAGCCTGCTGCTTCTTTACCCCTTCGAGTTTCTTCCTGGTAGCAGCATATTCCACCTCCAACTGTTCGAGCTGGATAGGAGTAGCCGCCTTCTTTTCTACCAGGTTGCGATAGCGTTCGCAGTCCTTGGCAAGTTTGGCAAGTCGTACATTTATTTCATCGATAGATGCCTGATAGATAGAAGCTGATGTCTCGGTGGTCTGCTCTGTAGCGTTGATAACATTGGCTCCTGCCTTGGCATCCTTGAGGGCTGCTTCAGCCTCCATCAAACGGATACGATACTCCCGGTCGTCGAGCACAAGGAGGGTATCTCCCTTGTGTACTTCCTGATGTTCTCTGAAGCATACCTTGGCGATATAGCCGGATGCACGGAGATTAACCGGTGAGATATATTGCTCTATCTGAGCATCATTGCTCGTTTCGTTAGAGTTATAATCGAGGAAGAGGCATACGATTTTCCAGAGTCCGAAAGCCAGAATAGCAACACCTATCAGACTGGCAGCAATCTGTCTTACGCGCTGCTTCTTCAGTTTTTTCATGGTTTTAATTATAGTAGTTATCAAATTATAGAAGAATGATGCAAAAATAAAATAATATAGTATAGTAACCTATATGAAAACTAAAAAACAGAGATAAAAAAGAATACGTGATTCTATCTTTTTCCTGTCAGGGATTGAATACAATCGACTTCTTCCTGCTGATAAGGTACTCCGGTAGGACGATAGATATCATGAAACCATAATTCCGGTTCTTCACCCGACGGAATGACGTCATCCCAGGCAAAAATAGTATTTGTCTTTCCTGCAACAAATCCCCAATTGATGGCGCCTACCTTTTCTTTTTTCATCAAAGGAAGAACATTACAAAAGCGGCTGTCATTGCGACGGGCCATATATTCGGTACAGATCAACGGACGGTTAAGCATCTTTAAAAATTTGATACATTCGCCATGCCGCTCCTCATTATCGTAATTATGGTAAGAGATGATGTCCGAATGATTCAACACAAACGCATTCAGAACATTCTTCCGGGGAGAATTATAGTCCCATACACCGGCAGTAATCGGTTGTGACGGTTTACAATCGCGCACCCAACGAAAGACATTCGTCAATAAGGGCAAAGAAGTTTCCTCGTGTTTACTATTCCCCGGCTCATTATACAAATCCCACATCAATATCCGGTCATCGTTAGCATAGGTCCGAACAATATCTTTTACATACTCTTGCAGAAAAGGATACAACGTCAGTGTGTCTTTACGCAAACTACACGAAGGGTCCTGCACCCAGACGGAATTTAAGTCTAAGCACCCTGCGGACGGCATCGTCAATACGGCTCATGGTCACTTTCTTCTCTTGCACTAACTCTTTTAGTAGTGTACAATAATTGAGATCATACGGTTCCATAGCCATGTCTATACCTG
>ENA-UEQL01000931-UEQL01000931.1-human-gut-metagenome-genome-assembly--contig:-NODE-931-length-21068-cov-8.881092_pt1 | contig 21068 bp, 18 predicted proteins | sample MGYA00242905_ERZ507926 | MGnify/ENA primary metagenome ERZ507926 (study PRJEB26167, sample SAMN06115531) | human gut metagenome | host: Homo sapiens | place: China:Henan | collected 2015-09-09 | study...
AGTTGGATGTGCAGATAGGCAGAATCAGCCACGAGGCTATCTACGCTGATGGCCACATTGCTGAAGAGACCGTTCTTCCAGTACCTCTTCACAGCCATTGAGATTTCTTCTCCAGGAATGTCAATAGCCTGGCCCACAGAGAGTCCGCTGAGTCCCACCAGCAAGTATTCGTCATAGTTGTCCACACCGCTCACGGTGATGCCACCGATGTAATAGCGCTGTGGCGACCTGCTGTAGTCAATGGTAGGGTTTATCACTCGTTTCACCTGTGCGCCGACGAGTGCCGACAAGGCCAACCATATATATATAATAAGGTGTATCCTTTTCACTGAGTTCGTATGTTGAGAGTTCAAATACCTTCTTCCTTTACCTGTTCGCCGGTCTTTCCAAACCGTCGCTGCCTGTGCTGATAGTCGGCGATAGCCCTGTGCAAGTCTTCATTGCTGAAGTCGGGCCAGTATGTGTCACAGAAGTAGAGTTCGCTGTAGGCACACTGCCAGAGCAGATAGTTGCTTATGCGAACTTCGCCTCCGGTACGGATGAGCAAGTCGGGGTCGGTCATGAAATTGGTCTCCAGGTGCCTGGAAACCCACTCCTCACTGATATCCTCCTGCCTGAGACGGCCCGCAGCAACCTCTGCAGCAGCCTCCTTCATTGCCTTGGTGAGCTCCCAGCGGCTGCTGTAGTTGAGTGCTGTCACCACTGTCATGCGGTCGTTCTTAGCTGTCCGCTCGGTGCACTCGTGCAGTCTCTGCCTCACGTTCTGGGGCAGCCTGTCCATATCTCCTATCATGCGAAAGCGGATGTTATTCTTCATGAATATCTCGTCTTCCAACTTCGTAGCCACAAGGTTCATCAATGAAGCCACCTCGCTCTCGGGTCGGCTCCAGTTCTCAGTGGAGAAAGTGTAAAGGGTCAGAAACTTGACTCCCAGCCTTGCACACTCTGTGGTGATGCGGTTGACGGTCTCCACGCCCTCCACATGCCCGGCTGACCTTGGCAAGCCTTTCTCCTTGGCCCATCTTCCATTGCCGTCCATGATGATGGCTATCGACTCTGGTATGCGGCTCATGTCCAGTTCTATATGATTTTCCATACTTTGTTCTATTCGTTGTTACACTTTCTGTACTTGGGCGAAATGTCGTAGGTCACATACACCATGGTGAAACTGTAACAGTCCTTGTTCTTCAGTCCCACGCTCTTGACGCCGTAGGGATGTGACAGTTTCGTGTTGCCCCCAGGGTCGTCAAGGTTATCACTGGTGCTGAACCTCATGGTCCACTCCAGCCCTATGTTCAGTCTTGGCCTCATCTTATACTTCACTCCCACTCCCACAGGCAGGTTAAGAGCACCACAGGTGCTGCCTCCTCCGCCCATTCCGATGGTTATGCCTGCTCCCAGCAGCGCATAGGGGGTGATGCGGCTATGCCCCTTGTAACCCCCGCTCATGCCGTAGCCCCAGAAGTTCATCTCAAACTGCGCTCCCAGGTCTATCACTCCTCTCGAGAACGACACCTCGCATGGGATGCCTCCCTCTGGAGTTCCGCTGTCAGGGTCGGTAGGGATGAAATAGCCATTGGAGTTGCCTCTGATGTGTCCGATGGCCAGGTTGCCCTTGATACACATGCGGGGGTTGAAGATACGGCGCACTATCACACCGCCCATCCCACTGAGGCCGGCAAACGGAGTCTTGTTGGCATCTCCCAGATAGAAGCATGCTCCTGCACCTCCGCCCAGCTCCATCCTGTACTCCAGTTCGTCATTGTCCTGCGCGTGCAGGCCAAGTGTGGAGAGCAGGCCAAGCAGGATTACTGCCGCAAGAAGCCGAGTCTGTTGAGACGTCCACGCCATACCTCGCGATTGGCTATTATCCAGATGTACTTATCGCTATCCACTGCACTGGTGATGGGTCCGCTGACCCCAAGCAGTGCCTTGGGAAGATGAAGTTCGTAATCAGGCTTCCAGGTGATGCCGCAGTCGCGGCTGAAGAACATGGCACCTAATGCCTTGTACTTGCCTCCCTCGTAGTCAGATGCGCCGCCGAAGGCAAGGCACTTGCCGTCGTAGGGCATCACATTGAGGCTCTTCAGGCGCGGGCACAACCACTTGTTCTCCACTGTGTGATTGAAGAAAATCCACTCCACGCGGTCTTCCTTCTCCCTCGCCGACCAGGTTTTGTTCCATACCATGGCCGTTGTATCGTTCTCCTGCGAGCGGTAGCCCACCATCACCACACGGCTGTCGCCATCCTCCTCGTCAAAGGCTATCAGGTTCAGGCAGGTGTCGGGCAGGTAAGAAGCATCCTCGTCGATGGTCTCCTGCTCCCATACCAGTCCGTCGCCGGAGCGCATCAAGTTCTGTCCTGCCAGTGCATAGAGGAATGACTTGCCGGCACCAGCCAGCCGCACATTCTGTCCCATAGAGCCCACGCGGCTCCAGCTCTGTGCATCAGCCGAACGGTAGAGGTCGCCATCTGCGGTTCCCACATAGATGTTTCCACCCATTTGGCAGACTGTCTCCACCAGGGCAGTCTGAGGAAGGTCGGTCACCTTCTGCTCCCACTGGCCCTCCTTGACGGTTGTGCTGCGCAATGCCACGCACACATTCTCGCCCACATGCCCCAGCACGCACAGTTTGCCAGCCTGTACCACAGCACGAGGATCGTCCATATTCTCGAGTGCTACCACAGCGCTGTCCGTGCGGTTCCAGTAGAGCGAATCGCCCTCCTGCTGGTGCACATTCACCTTCATCGTATAGCAACGTGTGGCCGAACCGTCATTGGCCACCACCATGAGGTGCACCGGCTTGCGCAGGTCCATACTGTCCTTGCTGTTGTAGGCCTGCCACTCGGCTGTGGAATCATCGGCCGCACGATACACCACAGTGGCTCCATCGAAGCCGATGGTCACCAGCAGTGCACTCAGGTCGGTATCAAAGAGCAGCGAATCGCGGTTTTCGATGGTCTCCGTACGCTGGTCGATGGTCATCTGGAACGAGCTGCCCGTATAGGTAGTCTGGTATCTCACGGGCTTGCCCAGGCTGTCGGTAGTCCAGTTCCAGCGCTTGATGTTGCCCAGGGATACGTTCTTGATGTAACAATAATTATCCAGGGTCACCTCATCATCCTTGAAGCACGATGCAAGCAACCCGCATAGCATAGCCAGCAGTAGTATGGTCTTCTTGTTCATTATGCAAAATCCGTGCGCACTCAAGGCGCGCATTTGTACTTTATTTTATTGAGTGTACAAAAATACGCTTAATATTTGACTTAGGGACACATTCTCCTCTCTAATTAAGTAAAATTAGGAAAAGTGCTTGACAGGAAGCACCTATTTGGCCCTTTTTACCGCCCTGCCCACTCATAGGACGATATCCAGCGGCCATCTACTTGCTGCCGCTCCATCAGCCTCATTCCGCTCAGGGCAGGTGCCTTTACTCCCTCTGCAAGCAGGCAAGGAGCCTCCTCCACACGTGCTTCGTCCCAGAGTCCCTCGTCGATGAAGCTTTGCAGCAGATGGCTGCCTCCCTCCACCAGGAGCGACTGCACTCCGCGCTGATGCAGATCAGCCACTATCTCGACAAGCGTCTCATTGTGATACACTTGTGTTAGCACGCTTCCGTCCAGCAGATGCACATCTGCGGGGATGCGTCCATGGCGGTCGATGGTCACTCGCAGCGGGTTGCCGCCCGGCCAGAGGCGGTTTGTCAGGGTGGGGTTATCGCACAGCACCGTGTCGGTACCCACCATGATGGCCATATTCTGTGCCCTCAACCTGTGCACCAGCACCTGTGTATAGGGGGTGGAGAAGCAGGCTGCCGGCTCCTGCGGCGTGCGCTTCCTGTCGATATACCCATCGGCACTCTGCGCCCACTTGAGCGTTATCCAGGGGCGGTGATGGCGATGAAAGGTCATAAAGCGGCGGTTGAGATGGATGCACTCCTGCTCGAGCACGCCCACGCAGACTTCTGCACCGGCATCGCGCAACTTCTTTATGCCCAACCCATTCACCTTGGCAAAGGGGTCCATGCATCCCACCACCACTCGGGGGATGCGCTTCTCGATGATGAGGTCGGCACAGGGTGGAGTCTTTCCATAGTGTGCACAGGGTTCCAGACTGACGTAGATGGTGCTGTGGGGCAGTTTGTCCGGCTCGCGCACACTGCTGATGGCGTTCACCTCAGCATGCGGTCCGCCACAACGCCTGTGGTAGCCTTCGCCTATGATACGTCCCTCACACACCACCACAGCGCCCACCATGGGGTTGGGGGCTGCACCTTCACTGCCGCAGCGAGCCAACTGAATGCACCGCCGCATGTACATTATATCCTGTTCCTGAAGTGTCATCTCACGCTTTTTTATTACATTTGCCGCATGAACCATCTACAACGACTCACCGCCCGCTACGGCTCCCGCGAGGGCAGGGCCATCTATATGCTTGTCATGGAGCAGCGCTTCGGTCTCACCACCACGCAGGTTCTGCTGGGCAAAGATAGGGAATTATCGGCACACGACCTCGGCATACTCGACAATATTACCGAGCGCATCGTCATGGGCGAACCCGTGCAGTATGTGCTGGGAGCGTGTGAATTCCTCGGACGCACCTTCCATGTGGAGCCGGGGGTGCTCATTCCGCGACCCGAGACAGCCGAACTGGCAAGCCTCATCTTGCAGGAGGCACAGCCCGGACAGAGTGCACTGGACATAGGCACAGGCTCGGGCTGCATAGCCGTCAGCCTGGCGCTGGAAGGGCTGCAGGTGACTGCCATGGACATCTCGGCCGATGCGCTGCGGATAGCAGGGGGCAATGCCAGCATGCTCCAGGCCGATGTGGAACTGGTGCAAGAGGATATCCTGCACCCCGCCAGCAGCAATCAGCAGTGGGATATCATCGTGAGCAACCCGCCCTATATACGCCACATGGAGGCGGGAGATATGGAGGCCACTGTGCTGGAGCACGAACCGCACACGGCTCTGTTCGTCCCCGACAGCGATCCCTTGCTCTTCTACCGTGCCATCGGGCAGTATGCCTGGGAGCATCTGGGCAGTCAAGGCAAACTGTGGTTCGAAATCAACAGGGAGTTCCACAGGGAAACGTGCCAGCTGCTCGAAGGCTTCGGGTTCACCGGCATAGAGGCCCGAAAGGACTTCTACGACAATTACCGTTTCGTCAAAGCCACACGACCATGAAGGAACTCACCGAAGAACAAGCTCTGGCAAAGGCTGCCGCACTGTGCAGCAGTTCGGAGAAATGTACAGGACAGATACTCACCAAACTGGCCGCATGGGGTATGGACACCGCACAGAGCGAGCACATCATCCAGCGCCTGCAGGCCGAGAAGTTCATCGATGACTGCCGCTTCTGCCGCGCCTACTGCGCCGACAAGATGCGCTACAACCATTGGGGGCGCATCAAGATACGGCAGGCGCTGCGCATGTTGGGGCTGGACGGGGACGACATAGAGCAAGGGCTCAACTCGATAGACCAGCAGGAATACGAACAAGTGCTCGCCGATGTCATAGCGCGCAAGGCCAAGTCGCTGCACGAGGCCGACTCCTACACGCTGCGGCAGAAACTCCTGCGCCATGCCTACTCGCATGGCTTCGAGCCCGAACTTATCTTCAGGCTCATCCCCGACAGCGAGGATTAGCCCATCCGCCCACCAGCACCGCCCATCACAGACGGGAGCGTCAACGCAAGCAGCACGATGGCCACACAAGTGACTACAGATTCAGTACGGCTTTTCACCATACTGACTACCGTTTCAGTCTGTAAAGAGAAAACTGGTCTGACGGGCTCTGGAAAAGACAGGGGCTGGATGCAAGAAAAGATGAAGCAAGGTTACTTGGCAAAGTAATACTGGATACTTGGCAATTTATCCTTGGATACATTGCAAAGTATCATTGGATACTTTTTCGGGGCACTTTTCTGCCTTGATGCCCCCAGTTCACTTGAGACAGCAATCCTGCCGCCTCCCGGCTTGCCGTGAGAGTACCGAAAGACACGAAGAAGCACTCCCCTGCCCCTGCCGAAGAGGAAAGGAAGGAGCAGGGCAACAATGCGGGCAGAAAAACGCAGCGCGCTGCGATGGCCAACGCAATGCGGTGCATCGGCCATCGGAGCGCGCTGCATATGCACATGCACCGCTCTGCGCTTTCGGAAGCAGTCGGCTACGAGGTCAGCGCTTCAGCTTCTTCACTTTCGTCTTGACACCCTCGCCTGCCGTCTTCACCGAGATGTTTCCATCCACGATATCCACTCGGGCACCAAAGTTGTAGCCCTGCACCAGCACGGGGAATTCATTGCCCCGGCTGCCCTTGGCTATCATGGTATGGCTCTCAGGATGGCGATGGCCAGCCACAAGCAAATCCACATTGCCGCGGTTGAGCACCGGGAGCATCACCTGAGCGAAATGTGCTGCACCGGCTTCGGCATCATCAAGGGGCTCGTTGGTCACTGGGAAGTGGCTGAAGACGATACGGTACTTGGCCGTCTGGTACTCTTCGGTCTTTATCAAAGCCTCCAGCCAGCGCGCCTCCTGCTCTCTGTACTGGTCAAACATGCCCAGATTGGTGACACGTGCCGTAGGGCTGCCGTCGGCCTTCGACTCGCCTCCATCGAGCATCACCACCATCAGGTCGCCCCAGCGATAGGCATTGTACAGTCGGCCCGACCGGGTGGGGAAGTAGTCGCGGAAGTGTCGTGAGATGTCGCCACGCGTTTCGCCCTCGCCGCGCAGCATGTAGAAAGGCTTCTCGCTGGCAAACAGTTCCACGCTCTTATTGAGGAAGGATGCGTAAGGCTCCTCGACAGGCATGACCGTGTTGGCCGTCAGCTGCATGTTGTTCATCATATCGCCCGCATAGATGATGCGGTCTGCACTCTGGTAGTCAAGTGCCTTGAGCGTCTGCTCCAGCACCTCGGGACGGCGGTGCATGTCGCTCACCACCACCAGATGATGCTCGGTGGCATCGGGACTGGAGGTGCGGAAGGTGTGCCAGTCGCCGGTCTGGGTTTCACCGCGCACACAGCTGTATGACTTAAATGAAATCACCTGCTGGGTGCACACACGGTATTCGTACTCCACATCCGACCGCAGTCCATCCACCCGCACGGCGAAGTTCTGCACCGGTGCAGCCACCTTGGGAGCCTGCACCTCGCTGTATATCTGGTGCTGTCCGTCACGGTCCTCGTAGTACGGAATGCCCGTAGGAGCACCGCCCTTGAGCCTCACCTCTACCCACGAAAAGGAAGGAATGCTGTTTTCAAAGACTACAGTCACTCCGTCGGAGGAGAGTTCCTGCAGATAGGGACCAGCCTTGAGCCAGTCCTGCGCATAGGTTGTACTGCCCGTCAGGGAGAGTGCGAGTGCCACCATAGTGGCTATGGATAGTGTTCTCATCATCTTTTCAGAATCTTCTTATTATTTATAATGTATATATCACCCGCCCTCTGATGGTCGGCGGGAGCCTTTCGGCCCTGCAGGTCATAGGCATCGCCAGTGCTCTGCTGTACGGCGGGAAGCGACTGTATGGCATCTTCCAGGTCGGACAGAGGCAGGAAGTCCGGTTCACCCTCCACGCAAGGTACGTAGGCCGAACCTGCATTGGCCGAGGTGGAAGAAACGCGCGCAAAACCTGCCACGCCATTCTTCACCTTCAAGGTGCGCATAGTGCCAGCCGGGATTCCCTTGCGGGCTTCACACACAGGCAGCAGTACATTGTCGGGGATGGCAGGTGCATCTTGTGCCACACTGGGGAAGGTGTAGGTGCCACGTGCGGCTCGCAGCACCACCGCAGTACAAGCGGGTATCACAGCTGCTGCATAAGGGCGCAAGTAGAGATTGCCCTCGCGGCTCACCACAGAATAAGCCTCCACCCCTTCGGGCAGTTCTACGGGGAAGGAGCAGCCCAGCACAGCCCATCCCGAAGAAGGAACCGTGAGCTGGTGATAGGCTCTTCGCAAGTACCACGATGCCGTATAGCCAGAATAAAGATGTCCCTGAGGGTCGAAGGTGATGCTGCCCGTGGTGTTCTTGGCATAGAGTCCGTTGGTGCCTGTTGAGTGGTTGGCAGCGGTCATCAATGCTTCTGGAGCCGATGAACGGGCCAGTGTCCAAGTACCCTCGGAGTCATACTGCACCTTCACTTCGCCCATATCCAGACTCTGGTCATAGCTCTTCATCTGACAGAGATTGCCATTGACAGCGGTGAGATGGAAGGCCACCGAACCGCTGTTGACATTGATGTCGCCCCAAGTGAGCATGCGCCCATCGTCGGCAGGGCTGGCTGTGAGGACCTTCTCCTTGTTCTGCCTGGCCATGAATGCGCGGTAGGCATTGACCACGAAATAGTAGCCGTCACTCAGTGGAGTCTGCACCGATGGAGCCGACTGCAGATAGGATGCAGTGGCCTCCTGCAGTGTGGCTGTCATCGCATCGGCCTGAGGCTGGGTGGTGTTCTTGTCTTCCACCATCACCAGAGCCTCATCCACCGCCTGCTGCAATGCATGTGCCACCAGCGGGGATACCTCGCCCGGATTGTCGCCCACCCTATAGACTGCCATTGCCCCACGGGCATCACTCAAGGCCCGACGCAGGCTCATGGCAGGGGTGATGCGCGATGAATCCACCCGTGTGAGCACTATCATAGATGACAGGCTGTGGGCTGCTGCTATCATGGAATCACACAGAGCTGCATCGCGGAACGGCTGTACCACACGTTCGTCAGCAGGCCAACCTGCGCCTCCATCATCACCGCTCATGCGGGTATAGAAGGGGCGGGTGGGCATAGGAGTGTGGATAATCAGATGCCGGTCATAGCCTGCCATACCCAGATAGGAATATGCCTGGCCCGACAGACTCTGCACCGAATAGCCACCACTGGCCAATGGCTTGAAATAGTAAGCACTGTTGGCGAGAGCCACACTGGTGGTGGGCACACAGTAGAGGTAGGCCACCTCACCGTTGCGACCGCAGGGGTGGTCATAGTCGGCAGCGTTGCCATAGGGTGCACGCAGAGCATCGGTATCATAGCTATACACATAGCTCTGGCTACTCTTCTCAAATGGAGACATCGTGTAATAGCCCTCGGCAATCTCCACCGCACGCTGGGCGCACAGAGAGGAGGCCATGAAGGGCAATGCCCACAGGAGATATTTGGTTTTCATAATCGTTTGTTTGGTTGAAGGGAGAATTCTTGTCCGGTTCCTCAAAGGGAGAGGAATGATTCGGGCAACTTTCTCCTACTGTCTTTTAAGTTTTCCTCCCCACCCGCTGAAGCGCCTCCGGCTGAAGCACAAGGGCTTCTCTGCGATGTCGCTCATTCCCCTCATCGGAGCGAGGCAGGAAAGAGGCTTGGTTCTCTCTTACTCTTTAGTGGTGATGAAGACTGTCTTCTGGTCTGCCTTGGGGTCCTTCACGCCTTTGTCCAAAAGCACGTTACCCTGATGATCTACCACTCTGAGGCGGATGTTGCCGCCTTCTATATCGATGCGCATAGCGGTGTGCGCGCCCACAATGTACTCATCGAACTTGTTGCCCTGACCGTTATAGTTCTCCCCGAAATACTGGTAAGTGGCAGGATGATAGTGGCCAGAGACGTAGAGGTCAATGTCGCACTGCTTGAGCAGAGGCAGAATGAGGCTGCTCAGGTGGGGTTGTCCGTCGAACTCGTCATTACGCTTGTTGCCCACCAGAATGGGGAAGTGGCAGATGACGATGCGGTACTTGGCTGTGCGGAACTCCTCGCTCTTGATGAAGTTATAGGTGTTGCAAAAGCTTATGTTACTAGAGTTGGAGAAGGACCTTTTGTTACGGAATTGACAGATGCAACAGGTGATAAAATTCGTGAAGTTGGACACGAGTTTGGCGTTACAACAGGTCGTCCTAGACGTTGTGGCTGGTTTGATGCGGTAACAATGAAATATGCGTGTCTTGTTGGTGGAATTACATCTATTGCTTTGACAAAAATTGATGTGTTTGATTCTTTTGATGAAATCAAAGTATGTACAGCCTATAAAGATGTAAGAGATGGAAAAATTTATACTTCATATCCAGAAGATGTATTTATTCACAAATATCTTGAACCTGTTTATGAAACGCATAAAGGTTGGAACACTGATATTACAGGCATTAGAGAATATGAAAAATTGCCAGAGAACGCAAGAAAATATCTTGAAAGATTAGAGGTAATTTTGGAAACTCCGATTTCGATTGTTTCTGTTGGACCAGATAGAGATCAAACAATTTTCAAAAAGTAATTAAATATTTTTGAATTTATATATTTGTTAATATTTCTTAAACAATAGGCAATAAATTTTATTTGTAGTTTTTTTATACAATAAAAGGTAGTTATTTTATGAATTATATCCAAAATTATAGAATTTCAAGTAATTCTGTCTATGCTCCTAAGTTTGGGGCATCAAATCCAGTTGCAGAAAAAGAAGCTCAGCCTCAATCAAAGGAGCAAGAGATTAAAAGTCTTTCGAACGTAACTCCAGATTATGGTGTTAAGGCTCCTATGTCTTATACCAAAACTGGAGAGTTAAAAATCTCGGATGATTTGACTGCTCAATGTTATAAATTAGCAAACGGTCAAAAAGTCGTTATTGTTCCAAAAGATGGCACAACAGTTGTTAAAACATATGTAAATACTGGTTCAATGAACGAACCAGATAATTTACGTGGCATCAGTCACTATATTGAACATAATTTGTTTAATGGCTCAGAAGATTTGGGTGATAAGGTTTTCTTTGATGAAGTTAATAAAATGGGTGCAAACACTAACGCTTCTACTTCGTTTTCCGTAACTGATTATTATATAAGTTCAAATTTATTAGATGATACTGATTTAGAAAATAAGATTAAGCTTCATGCTGGAATGATTCAATCTCCGAAATTTTTACTTGATAAATTAGAAAAAGAAAAGAATATTGTAAATTCTGAAATCAATATGTGTTTGTCTGAAGATGAAAATATTGGATTTACCCAAACTGTTAAAAATTTATTTAATATTAAGTCCTCTTCCAATGATTTAGTTGCTGGTTCAACGGATAATATTACTGCGTTAACAAGAGATGATGTTGTAAATTATTTCAACAATAATTATTATCCTGCAAATATGACCACTGTTATTACTGGCGAAGTTAATCCAGATGAAACAATGAAGCTTGTTTCAAAATATTTTAATTCTCAAAAAGTGCCAAACCTAAATAGACATTTTGAAACGATGACTCCTATTGATAAACCTATTAGACAAGATTTAATTTCTTCAAAATCCGAAGGAGGGGCAAGTATATTCTTAGGTTTTGTTGGTCCCGAAAATAATAATGGTGAAGATATAGTTAAGGTGAACGCTCTTTATACTTTATTAGGTGATTTAGCAAATTCAAGATTTTCTTCCTTAGAACAAAAGTATTCTACTGGGGTTTCTTTGCAAAAAGAACGTATAAGTTCAAAACCGAATGATAATTCAATACTTGTTTTTGAAACAGAAGTTAAAGATGATTATGTAGAACCATTTTTGAAAGATTTATATTCAAATATTTCTAAAATTGCAGTAAATCCTCCATCAGAAAAAGAGTTAACCGCAATTAAAAATAAAATGAAAATGGGGCATGATAGATGGTTAGAGTGTTCTCACGCATTGAATCATGCTGTTGGTTCTTCAATATTAGATGGTCGTTCTGAATATTTATCAAAATATAATGAAATGATTGATAAACTTACCCCTCAAGATATTTCTAATATTGCAAAAAAATATCTTGACTTGAATAAGGTTGCGTTAACCGTTGTTCATCCAAGTAATACAAAACCAGAAGATATAAATAATAATTACAAAGCGACTGAAAGTATTTCCTTCACTGGAGCAAATAAAAAAACTCCAATCAAACTGGAAAATGTTTCAGAGTATAAACTTCCAAATAATTATGATATAATTTTTAACGATTCAAATTCTGATGTCATAGATTTCCATTATATTTTGAATAATAAAGATTATAATCCTAAGCGTTCTGCTGTTGCGGATGTGCTTGACTATATGTTGTTGTATGGTGGAACGCAAAAACAATCTCATTCAGAAATGTCTTCGGCTTTTGATACTTTAGGTGCTACAACTGATATTTCTGCAAATACTGGAGGTATAGGATTTTCTGCTCGTTTTCCTAAAGATAATTTGCAAAAAGTTTTGGAATTAGCAAAAGAGAATGTATTAACTCCAAATTTATCAGAAGATAATTTTAAGAAAGCTGTAAAAGGATGTTCTGATACTTATTCAACTCATGAAGTATCTCCTTTTGACAAATTTGACAAGGCTATGTATAAAAATACTTCTTGGGAAGTTTCAGTAGATGATAAAAAAGAAGCACTTCCGTCTGTAACTTTAGATGATGTTAAGGCCTTGTATAAAGAATTAATTGAAAAATCTGAAGGTCAAGTTGTTGTTTCTGGACCATTTTCAAAACATCCAGAATTGAAAGCTCAAATTTTTAATAATATAGGTTCTTTAAATGCAGTGAAACCCAAAACAATTGAGCTTAAAGATAGTTATATCCCACAAGAAAAAACAGAAGTTTATACCGCTGAAAACAAGAAAAACCAAGCAAGAATTGTAGAAGGTTTTAAATTCAAGTATTCACAAAATATAAAAGATTCTGTATGTTTAGAATTATTGAATGAAATCTTGGGTGGTTCTCCTTCTTCTCGTTTATTCTCAGATTTAAGAGAACAACGCCATTTGGCTTATTCTGTATCTTCTTCTTGGGATGTTGTTGATAATATTGGTTCAATGTATATGACGATTGGAACAACTACGGAAAACAAGGAATCTGGAGAACAAACTTTTGATAATATCAAAAAATCAATAGATGGTTTTAATGAAAATATTCAAAAGATAAAAACAGAGAAAGTTACTCCAGAAGAATTGGACGCGGCAAAGAAGGCTCTAAAAACAGCAATTCTTTCTCCATTGGAAATGTCTTCAGCTAAAACCTCAACTCTTCTTTCTTCTGCAAAAAATCCTTACGGTTTAGGATATATTAACAAAAAGTTGGAACTGATTGACAGTATTACAGCTGATGATATTTTACATACCGCTCAAAACGTATTTTCATCAAAACCAATCTATTCAATTACGGCAACAAAACCTTCATTAGATGCAAATAAAGAAGTTTTGGATGCTTTAGTTGAATCATAATTATTTTAATTGTTCGACAATCTTTTGAACTCCATCAAATTTGGCAAGTTTAGTTGCTTTTTCTTGGATTTGATGTAATTCGTTCTTGTTTTCTAACAATTGAAGAATATCTTTTTTTAACGTTTCAGGAGTTGTATCTTCATTTTCCAAGTATAAGCCTGCACCATGTTCAACCATATATTTAGCATTTTTTCTTTGGTGATCTGCTGCTGCATATGGGTATGGAATAAAAATCGTTGCAATAGAACTTGCACAAAGTTCAGAAATACTCAATGAACCAGCTCTTGAAACTGCAATATCGCAAGCTTTTAACACTGTAACCATATCTTCAAAGTATGGTTTTATTATTAAATTTTTATCTTGTTCATATTCTGGATAGATTCCTTTTAATTTATTTGAAACTTCTTCAAAATTTCGTTTTCCTGTTTGGAAAATTATTTGCAAGTCATATTTTTTTGATAAGTCTTGTAGAATTTCTACTGTGGCATTATTTATTGCTTTTGCTCCTTGAGAACCACCCATTATACAAAGTGTAATTTTATCCTCAAGTCCTAAATTTTTTCTTGCTTCTTCTTTTGTGAGAGTTGCAAATTTTGTTCTTATTGGATTTCCGTTTATAAAACAATTTGGGTTTTTAAGTTTTGATTTTGCTACATCAAACGCAATTGAAATACTTCGGGCAAAAGGAGATAGCTCTCTTGTTACGAGTCCTGGATTTGCATCGCAATCGTGCATTACAAAAGGCACTTTCATTGTTAAACCTGCCAATAACACTGGAGCTGATACGTATCCTCCTGTGCCAAATATAATATCTGGTTTGTATTGTTTTATATATTTACAACATTTAATCCACGCAAAAAACATTTTTGCTGTCCATTTAACCAATTCCAAACTTATTTTTCTTGGCATTCCAGAGGATATAACAGGTAAAAATTGATAATTTTTATCCTTAACTATTTCTGCTTCTAAATTATTAGGATTGCCAACATAAAAAACTTTTGCGGTATCATCTTGTTGTAAAAGTTCATCTGCAACTGCTATTGCGGGATAAATATGGCCGCCTGTTCCTCCGCCTGTGATAAAATAAGTTTTTTTATTGTCCATGAGCTTCTGTCCTTATTCTTTGAATTCTTTGTTTTGAGATGTTTAATAATATTCCAACCATTGCAAGAGATACAATGATAGATGTTCCACCATAGCTGATGAATGGTAATGTTACCCCTGTTACAGGTAAGAAAGAACTAGCAACAGACATATTCAAAAATGCTTGGAATCCGAAGATAATTGTAATTCCTATTGCTATCAATTTCCCATACATATCAGGACATCGTTTAGCAATTCTTAACCCTCTAAGAACAAGTGCAACAAATAATGCTGTTACAAACAGACATCCTAAAAATCCAAATTCTTCTGCAATAATTGCGAAAATAAAGTCGGTATGACATTCTGGAAGGTACGCTAATTTTTGGATTGAACCACCGTAACCAGTTCCACTAAATCCTCCAGAGGCGAATGCAATCATTGATTGGATAATATTATAACCTTTACCTTGGGCATCACTTCCTGGGTTTAACCAAACCGTAATTCTGTCCATTTGATAACCGTGTAATAGTTTTGGTAGCATTGTTAAAATGCCTAAACCCATAACTCCAGCACCTGCTGCAATTGGTTGCCAAGGTCCACGCCCTGCAAGATATAATCCAAAAGTTGTTACACATAGAATGATTGCCATACTCAAGTTCGGTTGTTTTAGGATTAAAAATAGGATAAATAGCATTGCAAAAATTACTGGCATGTTTTTATTTACAGTACTCATGTCAATTTTATCCTTAAACATTGAGGCTAAAAGCATACAAAACAAAGGTTTTGCAAATTCAGATGGTTGAAGTTGCATGAATCCAAGGTTAATCCATCTTTTTGCTCCGTTAATTTCCATTCCTAGTGGGGTAAATTTTACAATGAAGAGCATTATAATTACAGCCCACATAAATTTTAAATTGTACTTTTCGAGTTTTTTATAGTCAAATTTTGCAAAAAATCCCATTGCAAAAAATCCTACCCCTCCAAATATAGCTTGCTTAATTAAATAAGAAGCAAGATTTGTTCCTTCTCTCATACATTTTGGAGCGGTTGCTGAAAATATCGCCAAAAAACCAATGATTACAAGAAAAACTACTATTATAATCAAAGATTTGTCTGGTGCTGATAAAATTATGTTTGAATTTGAGTGACGTCTGTGGCGTCTTCTCTCATCAATTATTCTTTGTGGGGATCTATACTCTCGATAGGACATATTCCTTAAATACCTCTCCTCTATGTTCGTAGCTTGTGAACATATCAAAACTTGCACAAGCTGGGGATAATAAAACAACGTCAGGTTTTAATTCTATACCTTTATCTATTGCACTTTCCATTGTTTTTTCTCGAATAATATTGGTAAATCCATTTTTTATGAGATTTTCCTCAAATCTATCTGTTGCTTCTCCAATCAAAATTACTGTTTTTATGTGTTTTTTTATAGATTCACAGAATTCTGTTAGGTCTGTATTTTTATCTCTTCCTCCAGCAATTAATGTTACATCCACATTGTTAAAAGAATTAATTGCAACAATAGATGCTTCAGGATTTGTTGCTTTAGAGTCATTATAGAATGTAATCCCCTTGAATTCTCGAACTTTTTCTAATCGGTGTTCTGGAGCTTTAAATGTCATAATTGCTTGTTTTATAGTAGAGTTATCTATTCCTGTTAATTTGGCACAGATAATCGAACACATAATATTTTGATAGTTATGTTCCCCTATTAGTGGACATTCTGAAAGTTTGATTATTTCTTCAGATTTCCCATCTTGTTTATAAATAATTGCTCCATTTTCTTCATAGCAACAATTATCTCCAATATTTCCCGCAAACATAAAGACAGTTCCATTTACTTGTTTTGAAAATTCTAAAAGTTTAGAATCCTTTGCATTAAGGACACAATACTTAGCAGTTTGAGGGTCTTGGAAAACTCTTGCTTTTGCTTTGAAGTAGTTTTCTAATCCTTGATGCCAATCAATATGATCTGGAGTAAAATTTGTCCATACAGCAATGAATGGTTTAAGAGTTGGACTCATTGCTAATTGGAAAGAGCTTGCTTCGCATACAAAATAATCTAAATTTTCATCTGCAATACTGCAAGGAGGTGTTCCGATATTTCCACAAGCTTTTACATTCAATTTTTTCGCTAAAATATGTTCTGTTAAAGCTGTTGTTGTTGTTTTTCCGTTTGTTCCTGTAATTACGATGAATGGAATATCGCATTCTCTATAAGCCAATTCTAATTCTGAAATTACTGGAATATGTTTTGATTTTAATCTTGTAATAATTTCACTATGAGGAGGAATTCCTGGACTTGTAATTGCTATTTCTGCACTGTCAATAAAATTATCACTGTGACCACCATATTCAACTTTAATACCATTGTTCTGGAGCGTTTTTACTTGTTCAAGTTTGTTTTCTTGTAAATCTTTTCCTTCTGATAGAAATACTTCAGCTCCATGTTCTTTGGCAAAATTAGCTGCGGCAATTCCGCTTTTTGATAGTCCTAAAACAAGAACTTTCTTTCCAGATATACTCATTATAAAATTCCTTTACTAAATATTTCAAATAATGCAACTGCAAATATTGATAAAATTAATGAAACTATCGAAAAGACAGTAACAACTTTCTTTTCATTCCATCCTAATAATTCAAAGTGATGGTGAATAGGAGCCATTTTGAAAACTCTTTTCCCTGTTGTTTTAAAGCTTGTAACTTGAATTATTACAGATAAAGTTTCAATAACAAAAACGCCTCCGATAAATATTAATAAGAATTCAAATTTTCCTAAAACCGCAAGTGTTCCTAAAAGTCCTCCAATCGCTAAAGAACCTGTATCGCCCATAAAGACTTCTGCTTTCGGTTTATTAAATTTCAAAAATCCTAGTAAAGCACCTGCAACTGCTGATGAAATTATTGCAAGTTCGGTTTCTCCTAATGCGTGCGAAATAATTGCACATGCAATAAATGCAGGAACTCCACAACCAGCAGCAAGCCCATCCAATCCATCGGTTAAATTGTATGCATTAGATGCTCCTGTAATAATGAATACTGCAAAGAATGGGTAGAACCATTTTAAATCTAAAACCAAATTCCCGATTTCAAAAGTGCAAGCTGTTGGGTTAGTTGTTACCAAGAATAAGGTTGGTAAAAGTGCGATAGCAATTTGTCTAAATAATTTTTGTCTAGCTGTTAAACCATCGTTACCTTTGTCTTTGATTTTAATATAGTCATCTTGAAATCCTGCAAAAGTATAAAATACAAGAGTCATAATTGTAATGAGAGCAATAGTTGTCATTTTTTGAGCTAATAACAACGTTATAACAGATGTCATAATTATAGCGACTATAATAAAAACTCCTCCTGTTGTTGGGGTTCCTTGTTTTTTTGCGTGAGTTTCTGGAGCTAAATCTTTTACATATTGACCTATCATTTTCTTTTTTAGCATATCAATATATGGTACCCCAAAAAGCATACACAAAATCATTCCAAGCAAGAATGCTATTGTAATCATTATCATAATTTACATATCCCTCTTTTTACGTATTCTAAAATCTCTTCAAATTTCATCGCTCTGGATGCTTTTAAAAATATTGTATAACTATCATTTAAATTATCAAGAATGTAACGAGAAACATCTTCATTAGATTCAAAATAATTTACATTTAGACCTTGAGATTCTAAAGCTTTTCCTATTTCTTTTGCAAGGTTTCCGACAGTTAAATACTTAACATTTTTATTTAATTGTCCTAAGTATTCTCCAACTTGTTGATGATAAAGTTTTTCATTCTCTCCGAGTTCTCCCATATCACCAAGAACTACAACTGGTTTTTCGTATAAATCAATAAAAGTTTTAACTGATGCTTTCATTGATTCAGGATTTGCATTATAGCTATCATTTATAAATTTTAGCCCGTTTATTTCTTCAAGTTCCCATCTTTTTTCAATTGGATGATAGGATAAAAGTCCTTGTTTTATTTCTTCAACGGTTAATCCTGTTTTAAATCCTAGTTCAATTGCAGCTAAGGAATTTTCGATATTATAATCACCTTCGACATTTAGTTCGTAAGTGTTTCCTTTATATTGAAATTTAGTATAAGCTTGTTTTTTGTCAATAACGTCAACATCTTCAATTGAATAATAAATCTTTTCTCCATTAAAATTAAGATGTTTTTTTATAATGTCTTGGTCTTTTGCAATAAAAGTTCCAGTTTGTTTTAATCCTTTTGCTATCTCGCATTTTGCAATTGCAATATTATCTAAGCTTCCTAGCCTTCCAACGTGGGCAGACCCAGAATTTGTAATAATTGCATAATCAGGTTCAAGATGAGTTGATATTAATTCAATTTCTCCTAAGCCTCTCATACCCATTTCTACGATTAAGGCTTGAGTTGATTCATTCATGCCCAAAACTGTTTGACAAAATCCTATTTCGTTATTGTGATTAGAAAAGGTTTTTTGTGTTTTAAATTTTTGACTTAAAACGGAATATACAATTTCTTTTGTTGTCGTTTTTCCAGAACTTCCCGTTATAGCAACAGTGATTGGGTTAATTTTTGTTCTATAATATTTTGCAATATTTAAGTAGGCTGCTAACGTATTATCTACTTTTAATACTAAGTCGGCACCTTCAATAAGTGTGTCATTTGTTGTAAAATACGCTTTTGCTCCTGCTTCAATTGCTTTGTCAATAAATTTTTCCCCATCAAAAGATTCTCCTTTTAATGGCAAGTAAATATCTTCAGCTTTAATAGTTCTTGTATCAGTTGATATATTGAACATTGAGGCATCGTTATCCAAGCTATCTCTTAATACAACTGCCCCTGTTGCATTTATTAATTCATCCCTCGTAAACATCATATTTCTATCATACTTCAAACAATTTGGCTGAACAACAACGTTAATAAATATTAAAACTACTTGACATCAATTTCTCTCTGGGTGATAATGACTATACGTGATTACTCGGGTCAATCGTTCATAAAACCCCACAAGGGTTACGAAACCCACAATTGAAAGGACGAAAAGATGTACGCAATAGTCGAAACAGGCGGAAAACAATATCAAGTAGAAGAAGGACGCTACGTTGATGTTGAATTATTAGAAGGCGAAAAAGACGCAAAAATCGTTTTTGACAAAATCGTTATGTTAGTTAACGGTAAAAAGTCAAAAGTTGGTCAACCTTATGTAGCTGGTGCTTCAGTTGAAGGCAAAATCATGTTACATGACAGAGCTAAAAAAGTTATTGTTTACAAACAAAGACCTAAAAAAGGTTATAGAAAAAAACAAGGTCACAGACAAGGTTTTACAAGAGTTATGATTTCAAAAATCAGAACTTCTGCTAAAAAGTCTGCAACAGAAGAAACAGCTGCTGAATAAGTAGCCTAATTCGTGTTATTAACAAATAGTAAAAAGGAGAAATAGAAAATGGCACACAAAAAAGGTATGGGATCTACCCGTAACGGCCGTGACTCCGAAGCTAAGCGTTTAGGCGTTAAAAAGTTCGGCGGAGAAGCTGTTAAAGCTGGTAACATCCTTGTTAGACAAAGAGGAACTAAAATCCATCCTGGTAACAATGTAGGTATCGGTTCTGATGATACGTTGTATGCTTTGATTGATGGTACAGTTAAATTTGAACCACACAGACGTGACAGAAAACAAGTTAGTGTATATTCAGTTTAGTTTGGTTGTTCACTTAACAATATTGAAAGAGCTAAAGTTGATACTTTAGCTCTTTTTTAATTTCCTTATGTTTTTCTTTATTTCCAACTTATTCTCACATGCGTCTTGGGTTTTGTTTTATAATTCCGCTGTTACTGCTTCGTAGTCAGGGATAAGTGTTGCTCCTGTTAGGTCTAGATTTGTTTGTCCTTTGTTGTGTGTGTCAATCCATTCCACGATTGTCATTGCCCCGAGCAGGTAAAACAAAATCTCGGCAGTATCTCCGAGGTGATTAATAATTTCGTTGTCAGTATGTGGAATGAGAGTCCATAGCAGTGTCCCTAGAAGGAGTGCTATGGCACTTTTATTAATTCTAGTCTGATGTTCCAGGGCAATCAGAATGTAGCCGCTAATAAACAGAATTACGAGTAATAATGCCATATCTTATTGTTGGGTTAATAAAGTTTTTTTATCCTACTGTATCTTTCATACGCAACTTTGCGTAGATTGGTTTATCTTTGTGTGAAGATAAGAATCGAGTAAAATAGATACGGATATGATGACATGGGATTTCTTCTTTAGATTACTTGTGGCCGGAGTTTTAGGGGCTATCATAGGCTTGGATCGTGAATACCGGGCGAAGGAGGCGGGATTTAGGACTCATTTTCTGGTGGCCTTAGGTAGTGCGCTTTTTATGATCGTATCAAAATACGGTTTTTGGGATATTCTTGGGGATACGGGGATCGGTCTTGACCCGAGTCGTATTGCGGCTCAAGTGGTGAGTGGTATCGGTTTTTTGGGAGCGGGGACTATTATTATCCAGAAGTTATTTGTGAGAGGATTGACCACGGCTGCCGGGATATGGGCTACTTCTGCCATTGGACTTGCAGTTGGAGCCGGGCAATATTGGCTGGGAATCAGTGCAATGTTGTTGACTTTGTTAGGCTTGGAAGGTTTAGGATATCTTTTCCAAAAGATTAGCCAGAGGAATGTATTGTTAATATTTACGACAACAAGTCAAGAGGTAATCAAGGAGGTTACTGACGAGATAAAGCGTAAAAAGCATACGATCAGTTCTTACTCTACCGAGTCGTCCAAGTTGGGAGATATGACTACTTTTCGGGTGACGATGGTTATT
>ENA-UEQL01000937-UEQL01000937.1-human-gut-metagenome-genome-assembly--contig:-NODE-937-length-21006-cov-8.297816_pt1 | contig 21006 bp, 15 predicted proteins | sample MGYA00242905_ERZ507926 | MGnify/ENA primary metagenome ERZ507926 (study PRJEB26167, sample SAMN06115531) | human gut metagenome | host: Homo sapiens | place: China:Henan | collected 2015-09-09 | study...
GGTACTACTATATCATAAAGTCCTGCATACGGACTCAGTTGTATTTCTAGTTGCTGCTGTATCATAGAGTGTTGCTAATTGACGTAAAGTTACTAATTTTCAATGAGATACGCAAATATTACATCTATACCTTCGTCCTACATCGTGGCTTTTTTCAGCAGCCTCGGGGACGCGTCGGCATTGCCAACTTGGGGTTCGATGCCCCAAGCTGGCAATACTTGAATTAGTGATATTCATGTATTTGCAAGTCAAGACATCGAGCCTTGACTTACAAATGCCGACGCGGGGACGCGTCGCCCCCAGGTTAGGACCCGCCCCCCAATTAGGCAGATATTTATCCCCTTCTAACACAAGATAACTGCCTACCTAACGCGTGTGCGTTGGATAGGCAGTTATCTATTTCTTTAAGTAGAAGAAGTTAGTCTTCCTCTACAGTGTCCCATTCGTCAGCCCAACCGCGCTCGTCAGAGAGCTGCTCTTTGCCGGACACTTCATCGTGTAAACCACTTACACCCAAAATCTGTGACTCCATCTGCAAGCGAATAGCGCTTGCTTGCGGAGTTATATAAGTCTTTTTCATATAGAGATTTATTCTAATTTCGTTATTCTTACTTTACCAATACTTTCTGACCATTCATGATGTAAACGCCCTTGGCTGCGCCATTCAAACTATTGATGCGACGGCCGTTGAGGTCGTAGATAAAGTTTGATTGAGTAGCAGACTTAACAGTAGTGTTAATACCTGTTGTTACACCATGAGCGAGGTCTGCAAGAGAGAAACCACGGCTTTGGCTGAGTAACGTCTCACTATTGAGTGCAAGGTATGCTTTGTGAGCGCCATTGGTAAAGGCTGCACCATTTTCGCTGCCCCAATAGAAACCAAGGTTGTTACCCTCGTTGTTATATGAAAGCTTGTAGTACTTCACATCTGTTCCGTCAACGTAGGTCGTTTCTGCCTCGTCTGAACCATGAAGTTTATTGTTGTCAGGTGTCAATTCTGTTGATTCAGCTACAAGTGTATAGTACTTATTAGCTGCACCTTCTACTACCAAGGCTGTCTTAGCAGGAACAACAGCACCAGCAGCGTAGGCTTCGTTCATAACAAGTGAAGTGCCTTCATTGCCCGTAATGGTATAACCCTTTACGCCCTCAGGCATGGTATAAGCCTTTGAAGAATAATAGGTGCCATAACCAGCTTCAGTAATCTTAAAGCTACCTACACCAGAGTAGGTTGAGAGTTCGAGGTCGTCGACACGGACATTATCTCTACGATAACTATTCTTCAATGTAATAGTAAGAGAGGTTGCACCTTCTTTCAAGGCCATTATGAGTTTCTGAACATAAGGCTTCTCTGAACCCTCTACTTCACTTGAAAGAATTACAGCATTATCTGCTGACATAGTAAAATTTTCACTTATCTTTTGATTTGTTTTGAATGTGAACATCAAGCCCTCGTTTGCACCTTTAAGGTCATTGATGGTTATAGCAAGAGAACCTCCACCCTTAGCAATCAATAATTCAGGAGATTTACCACCTGCAGACATCGCACCTGTATAAATTTTTGTGCCAGTTCCATTACAGACATACGTTGCATTAGTTCCCTTTGTTGGTTGTATACCATTGCTAAACCCACTCCAATCTTCCGACCAAATAACAATAGGAGCATCACCTTGTTCGGTATAAGTATAAGTAGCAGAAGCGATGGGACTATATTCATAAGTAGTACCATTCGCAGCATACGATACGGCTTTCAAAGTAGTAGTAGCAGAGATTTGGATAGGTTCGGTATATTTTTTTTGGGCATTATTCTCCCAACTTGGGTCAGTACCATCAAGTGTATAGAGAATACCCTCTGCAGCAGTAGCTTCTTTAGAAAGGCTTACTGTGAAAGGAGCAGTAAAGGTCTTTGTTGCTTCGCTGATAGTAGGAGCAGGAAGTTCCAATTTATATTCTTTGGTAACGACATTGCTCTCTTCTTCCTTGCTTGATACGGCAATGGCCTTTACCGTAGTAGAGTGCGTAATGCTAATAGGAGTTTCGTAGAGTTCACCAACCCCATTCTTGTAAGAAGGAGTCGTTCCGTCAGTAGTGTACATAATCATCGCTGCATCACTACCTGCTGAAAGTTTAAGCTCGAACTTATCAGAGAATGACTTTGAGTCTTCACTGAATGTGGGAGCAGCGACTGAAGACGTAGAAGCAAAGGTTACTTCAATGGTTTTGATTTTGTAGTGGCCCTTAGTATTAGGGTTTGTAAAAGTAACTGATTGCGTTTGTTTTTTTGCATCAGCAGTCCAAGTATTAGATTTTGCAGAATAAGAGCCTGAAGACAATTTATAACCTGTATCAGTAGAGGGTTTATCACTTCCACTATAGGTAAATACGACTTTAGAGATTATCTTAGTTGAGCTACTAATAGTCATCTTATTACCACCATAAATACGCACAGCAGATCCAGAATCGTAATATTTAGCACCAACAAAAGCAATCGAAAAGTCTTTGCCCTTATAAGAGGTAACAACATCAGCATTGCCATACCTTTGATCGGCAAACACGACCTTTTCGGTTGTCTGTGCCCAAGTTTCTACCCCCCCAACTATTGCCATTAGGCAAATGACGAGGAGCGTTTTGAGAGAAAGTAATTTTGTTCTCATAAAGCTATAAAGTTTTTTAGTTAAATACACTGCAAAGGTAGATAGATATTTAAAGAATTACAACTTATAAAGCAGAAAGAGAGCAAATAAAAGGTAAAAAGGGAAAGTTTTTACTTACTTTATGTAAAATAGCCCACCGCTATAGGCTTAAATCATTACATTTGTTGCAACAACAATAAAAAAATTACAAAAATATGACAAAGCAAGAACTCATGCAACGTGCTATTGACTTGGCCGTTGAGAATGTGCGCAATGGGGGTGGCCCCTTTGGTGCAGTGATAGCTCGTGGAGGTGAGATTGTAGCGGAGGGCGTTAATCGCGTCACTTCACAACACGACCCTACAGCCCATGCAGAAGTGCAGGCTATTCGTAAGGCATGTAGCGAACTCAATACATTCGACCTCACAGGCCTTGACATTTATGCTTCGTGCGAGCCTTGCCCGATGTGTCTCGGTGCTATCTATTGGGCACACCTCGACCACCTTTACTTTGCTGGCACAAAGGACGATGCTGCCCGCATCGGTTTTGATGACGCCTTTATATATAAGGAACTTCCCCTCCCCATTCACGAGCGGAAACTCCCCACTGAGGCGATGATGAACGCTGAAGCACAAGCCCCCTTCGTAGCTTGGCAGGAAAAGGACGATAAGGTGGAGTACTAACACTTATTATCTGCCTAATTGGGGGGCGGGTTTTTAACCCGCCCCCCAATTAGGGCTGTTTATCGGCGTATCAGCGCTGAGAGAATGTACATCTGCATCATTGACACGGCACGAACGTTCTCGCCACCATTAGGAATGATGATGTCAGCATACTGCTTAGTAGGTTCGATAAACTCATCGTGCATGGGCTTGAGCACATTGCGATACTTGTCAATCAACATCTCAAGCGGATGGCCACGTTCGGCTATATCGCGCTCAATCACACGCAATAAACGTTCGTCGGGTTCAGCATCGACAAATATCTTGAGGTCCATGAGGTCGCGCAACTGCTTGTCGTAAAGCGCCATGATTCCCTCTACGATGATTACATCGTGCGGCTCGACGTGTATAGTCTCTTGCTGACGCGTACAAGTGATATAAGAATAAGTCGGCTGCTCAATCGCATGGCCATTGCGCAACTCCTCTATTTGGTGAGCCAAGAGCGGCCACTCAAAGGCATCAGGGTGGTCGAAGTTGGTCTTCTTACGCAACTCTTCTGGCACGTCCCACTGTGCATTATAATATGAATCTTGCGGAATGACGGCCACGGTGTTGTCGGGCAAAGTGTTGACAATCTTATTCACTACCGTCGTCTTACCCGAACCTGTGCCGCCCGCTATACCTATAATTAACATATTATTCTGTTTTTCGTTTTATTTAAATAAGGGGACAGTCCTTATCAGGATTGTCCCCCCAATTGATTCTCATAAAAGGAGAGAAGAATTAATATTCCTCTTTTGTTGGATTATCCTCGCTTTCAACATCGGCTTCTGCTTCTGCTACCGTTTCAGCCTCAGCGGCCTCTTCTGCATTTTCGGTTTCAGTAGTATTTTCCTCTTCGGTTGTTTCAGCCGTTGCGGGGGGTTCTTCTTGTGCTTTTTCCTCTTCTTCCACCTTATCATCAGCCTCTGCCTGTTGTGCTGTCGTTGATTCTCCATAGGGAGCATGATAGCGTTCGGGGTGGAGCATCATGTCATGCAGATTGTGCAGCTGACGGTTATAGGGTGAAAGTTTTAGGCCTTCTTCGCAAATTTCCAAGGCTTCTTCGCCACGTCCTATCTTGTTGAGCGCAATGGCCTTCTGCCATAGATAGAACACTCGACGTGAGAGACTTTCGTTTACTTGGGGAATGCTTAGCAATTCATCAACAGATGCTAAGAATTTATCATAATCTTGAATCGGCAAGTAATAATTCAACGCCAAAAATTGCTTCGTAGTCAAATTGCTTGACAACAAGTGTTGATGGGTAGCAAAGAAGTCGGCCGCCTTTTGGCGTACACGCTCTTTCTCTTCCTCATTAGTAGCTTGCTTAAAGCATGATACGTAGAGTGTGAGCAAGTCCTTCACACAGCTTTCGGGCTTTTCGTTAGCTTCAAGTGCCTTGAGATAAGTTTCTTCCGCCAGCGCATAGTCCTTATTTAATAAGGATTTTTTAGCTTGTACATAAAGCAGACAAGGATTATAGGGTTCAATATCACCACGCTGGTGTTCTCCCCCTACCGTAGGCAATACAGACTCAACATCTCCCAACAACTGCTTGGCATCAGCATTGTCAGGGTCAACTTGAAGGATGTGCTCTAACAAGCCCTTTGAAACGACATATTGGTGGGAGTCGAAGCTATCCTCAGCCAGGGTGTACACATCGTTAATGGTGTGAGGCAGGTGAATGCAAGTAGCTATGCGACCTTGGTTATTTTGACCAATAGTGTAAACGACCTTTGTGCCCTTATAAAGGCGGTTAAATAGTTCGGGGTCAACAATCTGTTGTACATAGAAGTAAAGATCAGAGTCGGACGCATAGTCATGAATAAAGCCGTAACGCTTCAAGGTGTTGAAGTAAGTGATACGACCTGTAGCACGCACATAGGGCGGACGGTGTTCGAAAGTATTATAGTTTTGTTGCCTACCCTCATTTTCGTTCTCATTGTTGCTGTAATTATCATCGGTATTAGCAGCAGCGGTAGTGGTGCCTCCTTCGTTCTTGAAATAACGACGGCGGCCATAATTAGGATCGATGCTGGCAAGGTCGATGTGTCCTACTACTTTGGGTTCGACCACGGGAGCAGCCCCCGTGAGAGAGTCAGCCGACTCTACCTGTTTATCTTCACCCAACACGTCGCGCAGCGTAGTGGCTGTTGAGGGCTGTTCTTCTTCATTATAGTCATCTTCTTCGTAGTTCTCGTTGTACTCAGCAGAGTCGTCAGCAAGTACGCCTGAATCGTGTAAGGAATCATAAACAGGAGCCTTCACGGCACGACCGCCGTTAGCAGGCACCATCTTAACAGGACTCTCAGCACGGAAACTACGAATATCGTTAGCTGCAATGCCACAGATTTGGCCATTCGATTGTAGTAAAACAATGTACTGGCCTGTTACATACTCAATTTGTCCGGTGACAATACCTTCACTACAAGTGATTTCAATTGTGTCACCTACCTGATAGTTGGTTTTGATAAATGTTAGCATAATGTTTACTTCTATTATTTGCACATTACTGAAATTTTGCTGACAATGGGGTAACAAACTGATCAGACATCGTTTACATCAGTTCTTTCATTATCATAAGAATTTCATTAACGCACAATACATATAAAAATCCTTGCAAATATAGTATTTTTTAAATAGAAATATATGTTAACATCTACTTTTTTTGAGAATGCAGAAGAAATGGCGCTCTGAAGAGCAAAAGCATTGCATTTCAAAAGAAATTTGTACATTTGCAACCGCTATAGGGTGCAATGATTTACAAAAAAGTGGGTCGTTGCTCCCCCTTAACTTATGTATCTATACAAACTGCATATATGACAATAGACGTAAATCCGCAAGCTTCGTTCTCACTTATTGCCGACTTTGACGGCAATATGGACGAATTGATGCACACTCCTTTTGACACGACACTACCTGCAATAGCACTGCGCAACATGATGCTCTTCCCCGGTGTGGTAGGTTCTGTTGCGGTCAACCGCACGATGAGCCTAAAGGTGGTCAACCAATCGCTCAAAAAGGGAAGCCTCATCGCCGTGTTGGCTCAGAAGAACGCTCATGTGGACGAACCCGAACGTAAGGACTTCTATGACGAGGGCGTAGTGGCACGCGTTATGCGCACCATCGACCTGCCCAACCCCATGGGAGGCAAGAGCTGCATGGCTATACTCCAAACGTATGGTCCTCTTAAATTGGAAAAGATTACGCGTCGTAAACCTACGATGCGCGTTGAGGTGTCGCCCATAGAGGAGGTGATTTACGATAAAGACGATGAGCAATTTAAGGCCGTGGCCGATGCTTGCCGCGACGGCATGGTGAACTTCTTACAGTTGAACGACGGCCCACGCTCGGAGGAGGCTACGTTTGCGGTCAATAACATTTCGCACCCCGTATTCCTTGTCAACTTTATTTGCTCTAATATGCAGTTGACACAAGACGATCGCTACAAGTTGTTCCAAATACACGATGTGCGCGAGCGCGCTATGCACTTATTGCAGATTATCAACCGCGAAGTCCAGTTTGCGCAGATTAAGCACGATATTCAAAGCCAAACGCGTCGCGACCTTGACCAGCAACAGCGTGAATACTTCCTTCACCAACAGATGAAGAATATTCAGAGCGAGTTGGGCGAGGACGGCAACAACGACGCTACGGAACTGGAGGATAAGGCTTCAAAACTATACATGCCGACCAAAGTGGCCGAAACGTTCAAGCGCGAGGTGGAGAAGTTTAAGCGCATCAACCCGCAGTCGCCTGACTATAATATGCAGTTGAACTACCTGCAAACGATCGTCTCACTGCCGTGGGGCATCGATACGAAGGACAACCTCAACATTAAGAATGCTGAACGCGTATTAGACCGCGACCACTATGGCATGGAGAAAGTGAAGGAACGCATTTTAGAACACTTGGCTACCTTGCGTTTCCGTCGCACTGAGAAAGCCCCCATACTCTGTTTGGTAGGCCCTCCGGGAGTGGGCAAGACTTCGCTCGGCCGCAGCATCGCCGAGGCTTTAGGACGCAAGTATGTGCGCATCTCATTAGGTGGTGTACACGACGAGGCCGAAATTCGTGGTCACCGTCGCACCTACATCGGTGCTATGCCTGGCCGTATCATTAAAGGTATCATGAAGGCCGAGACGTGCAACCCCTTGTTTGTGCTCGATGAGGTGGACAAGGTGTCAGAGAATAATTACAATGGCGACCCTCATAGTGCCTTGCTCGAAGTATTAGACCCTGAGCAGAACAATGCCTTCCACGACAACTTTATCGACCTCGACTTCGACCTCTCGAAAGTGTTCTTCATTGCCACGGCCAATAGCTTGCAGACCATTCCCCGTCCCCTACTCGACCGCATGGAGATAATCGACGTAGAAGGCTACCTCACGGAAGAGAAGAAAGAGATAGCACGCCGCCACCTCATACCCAAAGAACAAAAGGAATTTGACTTTGGCGTAGACGGCAAACTGAAGTTTACGCCAGCTGCGATTGAATACGTAATCGAGAAGTACACACGCGAGAGCGGTGTGCGCCAACTTGAGAAGCAGTTTGACAAGATATTCCGTAAGGTGGCTTATCTCACCTCTACAAGCGATGACGGCCGCATGCCCTACGCTGGCCAAAGCATTAAGCCGGCTGATATCGAGACGTTGCTCGGTAAACCTATCTTCAGCCGCGATAAATATCAAGGCAATAAGTATGCGGGCGTCGTTACGGGCTTGGCTTGGACGGCCGTGGGCGGCGAGATACTATTTATCGAGACCAGCGTGAGCCGCAGTAAGGGACCGAAGTTGACACTAACGGGTAACCTCGGTGACGTGATGAAAGAGAGTGCCGTGTTGGCCTTAGAATATATTAAGGCGCATGCCGACAAGCTCCATATCGACTATCGCGTGTTCGACCATTGGGGGGTTCACATTCACGTGCCCGAAGGAGCGACACCGAAGGACGGTCCTTCAGCAGGTATCACGATTGCCACTTCGATTGCCTCTGCCTTGACGCAACGCCGCGTGCGCGACCACATTGCCATGACGGGGGAGATTACGCTGCGTGGCCGCGTATTGCCCGTAGGAGGTATTAAGGAGAAGATATTGGCCGCTAAGCGTGCTGGCATTACGGACATCATGATATCGGAAGAGAACCACAAGGACGTTGACGAAATTAACGAACGTTACGTCGATGGCCTTACCTTCCACTTCGTCAACGATGTGCAAGACGTATTGCGCTTTGCCTTATTGGACGAGAAGGTGGATAATGCGATCGAGCTCACCATACCTAACGACACGACCAACAACGATGCGCCCTCTCAACCCGAAACGGACAAGAAGGTGGCCGTAAGATTGTTGAAAGAAAAATAAAGTGAATGTGCAAATGGGAAAATGTGCAAATGATTTAATGTATAATATACCGATTTGGACATTGTAAACAAAGGCATCCATTCGCACATTCGCACATTCGCACATTTGCACATCACAAAGCATTTGCACATTTGCACATTCACACATTCGCACATTTCCTAAGCATTCGCACATTTGCACATTCACACATTCGCACATTTTTTCCCCCATGACCTACGAATTACAACATACCGATGGCAGTGCCCGCGCTGGCTTAATCACGACTGACCACGGACAAATACATACACCTATCTTCATGCCCGTCGGCACATTGGGCAGCGTAAAGGGTGTTCACCTACGCGAAATCAAAGACGACATCAATGCCGAAATCATATTGGGCAATACTTACCACCTCTACTTACGTCCTGGACTTGACATTTTGGAGCGCGCAGGTGGTTTGCATAAATTCAATGGCTTTGATCGCCCCATGCTGACCGATAGCGGTGGCTTTCAAGTATTCTCACTCTCTGGCATACGCAAACTGAGCGAAGAGGGGTGTGAGTTTCGCTCCCACATCGACGGTAGCAAACACTTCTTCTCGCCTGAACGCGTAATGGACATTGAGCGCACCATTGGGGCCGATATCATGATGGCCTTTGACGAATGTCCTCCCGGCACAGCCGACTATGCCTACGCTCGCAAGAGTTTGGACTTAACGCACGGTTGGATGAAGCGTTGTTGGAAGCGCTTTCACGAGACGGAACCGAAGTATGGCTATAAGCAAGCACTCTTCCCTATCGTTCAGGGGTGCGTCTATAAAGACTTGCGCCAAGAGAGTGCCAAGTTTATGAGCGACTTTGGCGCAGAAGGTTATGCCATTGGCGGATTGGCCGTGGGCGAACCTGCTGAGAAGATGTACGAGATGATTGAGGTAGTAAATGACATTTTACCCACCGACCGCCCTCGCTACCTCATGGGCGTTGGCACTCCTGTCAACATTCTCGAAGGCATTGAACGCGGTGTGGACATGTTTGACTGTGTGATGCCTACACGCAACGGACGCAACGCTTGCCTCTTTACGGCTGAAGGCATTATCAATATGCGCAATGCGAAGTGGGCTGATTGCTTTGAGCCGGTCGACCCCATGGCGCACTGCTTTGCCGATGTGCAATACACCAAGGCTTACCTCCACCACTTGTTTAAGGCCAAAGAGTTATTGGCCATGCAAATAGCCTCTATCCACAACCTTTCGTTCTACCTCTGGCTGGTACGCGAAGCCCGTAAGCAAATCCTTGCCAATAACTTTGGCCCTTGGAAACGCGAAATGGTCGTTAAACTGAGCCGTAAGTTGTGATTTTCTTTAGTTGACGAGTCAACAAAACAAGTCTTCATAATAGATGTCAAAAAAGTTATTGTCGAAAATACGTAGCTACTTGTTCAAGCCACTGCATCGCTCTTCTAAGAACGATGCGGAGCAAGCGATAGCCCCCACAAGCAGCAAACCCCAAAGCAGCCGAGGCCGCAAGCCTCTGCTCGGACGTTTGGACCGCTACATCATGCTGAAGTTTATCAGCACTTATATCTTCCTACTGGCTATCATTATCATTATCGCCGTTATCTTCGACTATAATGAAAACATTGACAAACTCACGCAGAGCCATGCTTCGGGCATAAAGATAGCGCAATATTATTGCAACTTCGTGCCTTACTTCTTAAACCTCTTCAGCCCACTCTTTATCTTTATTGCCGTTATCTTCTTCACCTCTAAGTTGGCCGACAAGAGTGAGATTATAGCGATGAAGAGTACAGGTATGAGTTTTCGCCGTCTGCTGCGCCCCTATATGGTCACAGCCGCACTCATTGCTTCATGTACCTTTCTCTTAGGTGCATACGTCATACCGAAGAGCAACGTAGAGCGCGTCAATTTCCGTAATAAATACATCAAGAAGCGTACTGACATCACCTCTATTGACAACATTCAGATGCAGGTGGACACGGGCGTAGTAGCCTATATCACTCACTTCGACAATACGACGAAGAGCGGCTACGGCTTCTCACTCGACAAGTTTGTTGAAAAGAAGCTGGTATCGCATCTCACAGCACAAACCATACAATACGACACGCTGTCTGACCACCGCTTTTCGTGGACACTGCGTATGTACGACATTCGGACGATGAAGGGTATGCGCGAGGTGTTAGAACATGGCGAAAAGATTGACACGACCATTTTCATGGAACCCAAAGACTTCTTCTACGTGGTCAACCAACAAGAAACGCTCACCGTACCACAACTTCGCGAATTTATTGAACGACAGAAGATGCGTGGCGCACAGAACATGAGCATATTCGAGTTAGAATATTACAAACGCTTTGCTACTCCCTTTGCGGCCTTTATCCTGACGCTCATTGGCGTTTGCCTCTCAAGTCAAAAGCGCAAAGGAGGTATGGGTATCAGTTTGGGAGCAGGCTTAGCCCTAAGCTTTGCCTACATTCTATTCCAAACGGTATCATCATCGTTTGCCACCAACGCTGGCATGGAACCTTGGATTGCCGTATGGCTGCCTAATATTATCTTCGCATTCATTGCGCTTGGGCTATATATTAAAACTCCGAAATAGGAATAATGCACATTGTCAATATGCAAATGCGAGAATGTGCAAATGTGCAAATGGTCACATTTTATTGCTGAGTTCTTTTTTCACATAAAAAAAACGCACATTCGCTGATAGGCATTGAAGTCGTCTAAACTTTTATGAAGTTCAAGATTTGCCTTTATTTTTGAAGCGATTTTGGGCATTGAAGAGGGAGTGTAGCGAGCTACACGACCGATGAAATGTCAAAAAGCGGTCAAAAAGAAAGGTAAAGATTGAATTTATAAGAGATAAAAGTTTAAATATAATCTTCGTCAGAAAAGTTTAGACGACTTCATTAATTACATCATCACAACAATGAATGAAAACGACTTAACAAATAATACTGCACAAACACAAGAAGATAAAGAGAAAGAAAAGAAAGTCCCCGAAGTATTCTTCGAAGACCTCGACCTCTCTGACAACGTGTTGGACGCACTCTACGATATGCGCTTCGAGAAGTGTACGCCCGTACAAGCTAATTGCATTCCCCCAATACTTGAACATCATGACGTGTTGGGCGTAGCACAAACGGGTACGGGCAAGACGGCAGCTTATCTGTTGCCTTTGCTCACCTTGCTCGAACGCGATGAACACCCTGCCGACGCTGTGAACTGCTTAGTAATAGCTCCCACACGTGAGTTGGCACGACAAATCGACCAAGCCTTGCAGGGCTTTGCTTATTACACGAACGTGAATGCGGTAGCCGTATATGGTGGTAACGATGGTGTGCGCTACGAACAAGAACGTAAGTCGCTGCAAGCTGGAGCTGACATCGTATTGGCTACTCCTGGCCGATTGATTACTCACCTTCAATTAGGTACACTCGACTTGAGCCGCACTACTCACTTAGTGCTCGACGAGGCCGATCGCATGCTTGACATGGGATTTGCCGACGACATTCTGACGATTGTAAAGCAGATGCCTGAGTCGCGCCAAACGATTCTCTTCTCGGCCACGATGCCTCCAAAGATAGCAGAGTTGGCTCGCAGCGTAATGCATGACCCTGTGGAGGTAGAGATTGCGGTTTCAAAACCTGCCGAAAACATTCAACAGAGTCTCTACATCTGTCACGAGGGTGACAAACCGCTCATTCTGAAGAAGGTGTTCAAGGAGCAACCGCCTCAGCGCGTTATTCTCTTTTGTTCGTCAAAGCAGAAGGTGAAGGAATTGGCCATTATCTTAAAGCGACAAGGCCTTAACGCTCGCGCCATGCACTCCGACCTCGAACAGGCGGAACGCGACGAGGTGATGAACCTATTCCGTGCCCACAAGATTGACCTCTTGGTGGCCACCGACATTGTGGCTCGCGGTATTGACATTGATGACATCACGATGGTGATCAACTACGATGCGCCTCACGATGCCGAAGACTATGTTCACCGCATTGGCCGCACCGCACGCGCTGGCCGCGAAGGCCGCGCCATTACGTTGATTGGCGAAAAGGACCTTTATGCGCTCTCTAACATTGAGCGCACCTTGAAGATTAAGATACCTCGTGCCGAACTGCCCGAAGGAGTTCGTCCACCTCAAACTGAAGCACAACATGGTCGTGGGGGCCGTGGCCGCAATGGTCGTGGGGGCAACAACAATGGACGCAGAAGAAGCAATGGCAATAAAGAAGAGGGAAAGAAAGAGACGGACAACAAGAACCGCAACCAACAAAGTGGTGGTGGAAGCCGTGACAACCATCAGCGCAATAGCCAACGCAACAATGGTAAGCCGCACGGCAAGAGCGACAACCGACCTGCTAACAAACAACGCCCACCCAAAAGCGGAGCTGGACGCAAACCTGAATAGATTACGGGATGTCCTAATCATTCGATTTTCAGTTTGAAGGTTATGAGGTTATAAAGTTACATTACGTTGATAAACAACTAAACGAACTTTATAACCTTATAACCTTAAAACGTAAATGGGGTTATTTTAGAAATAACCCTACGATAATTCATGTTTCAAAAAAGCGCAAAGCGCACCCCCCATTCTTTTCTTTCACAAAATCATGTACAAACTACTATTATCGTTTTGCTGTCTCTTCTCGTTCTTAAATGTTTTCGCCCAAAGTTTGACCCCCGCAACGCGCTTTCACGAAAAGGACAGTCCCTTTACTTTCTACAACAACAACCTCCTGAGTGGCTTTCTACAATCGACCTCGAACGACAACTTAGCCAACGGCTTTCTACAAATTCCCTTTGTGGGTGACCCCTTATTGGTCTACGTAGGTGAAAAGGACTCTACACAATTTATGGCCTACGCCTCTGGCTACACACTCCAGCAGCCCCAACCCAATACGTACCAAGTTGACTATACACGCTATGGCATTCTGGCTAACTTACAGAACATGCCCGCCTATTGCGTTCAGCACTACACCTTTCCCGACACAACGGCCGATAAAGGCTTTTTGTTAGACATTGACAATGCGGGGTTTGGGCCACAGAATGAGGACATGAACGTCGTGTTTATTGACAAACGTACCATACGCGCCTACAAACGCAGCGAAAAGGCAGAGAGCGGTGTGCCCGACCTTTATTACGTAGCCCACTTCTCTCACCCTTTTACAAAGTGGAACGTTCGACGCGAAGTGGTACGCTTAGAAAATGGACAACGCGAAAGGCGCTGCAAGGCGGCCTTTATGTTTGAACTGCCAAAGTCTGAAGTGCTGACCGTCACGTCGGCCGTCTCGGCCGTTAGTACCGATGCTGCCTACGCTCTCGTACAAAGCAATGGTGCCAAAAAGCACTTTAACGACAAGCGCCAACCCAAACCGAAGACGGACGACAGCCGCTTATTGGCACAAAATCGTCCTTCGCCTCAGCAACGCACCTCAACGGCCAAGGCGCACCCCCACGCCACCGCTTCTACGGCTAAACCGACTAAGCCCACCACTGCTCCTCAAGAGCAGCGCATCGTAAGGAAGCCTTCGAGCAACGTCTACGCACCTACGAAGTGGCTTGAAATTGCTACTCGTGATGCTGAACTGCAAGCGGCCTTTACGGCTGCGCTCAAACAGTTGCAGCGACATCATCTAAAAGCCAAACAGGCCATTGATGCTTTATCCTTTATTGACGCTATCACGCCACTCTACCCTACTGGCGCTACAACTGACGCACAAGAGGCTGATTCCGTATTACGACAGACAGCACAAGCGCTCTTTACTGGCCAACAAATGACAGACGCACAAGCCGCATGGTTTATCTTCAACGCCTTAGGATTTGTACCTGATGCCAACAATCGTTTCCGTCTTGTTCGTCCTCTCTTCAACGTAGCTACGCTGCAATTGCCACGCACACGCCGACTGATTATTCACACCAAGAATAATACGCCACGCAACTGCCACATCAAACAGGCGATTTTAATGCACCAGCCTCTTACGTCTGACACTACATTCTCACGCGAACAACTTATTAAAGGTGGCATTATGGAAATCAAGATGCAACCTTAATAGCAATGGTGGTGATATGGGGGGACAGCAGGTTTTCCTAATGGGGAGTGCGACGCGTCCCCCCCGTTTACGCAAAACCCTTGCCTTTTACTTTGCGCATTAATTCTAATTTGTTATTTTTGCAAGTACGTATAGCACATTTGCACCATATAGTGCAAATTCTTTAAAATGACATTTCGATGAAAATTAAACGCATATTTATCACCCTTTGTGCAGCCTGCGCTGTGAGCATGGTCAGTTTTGCACAAACAGCACGTCAAGTACTTGATCAAACAGCCTCCAAACTAAAAAATAGTGGTGGCATTGAAGCTTCCTTCGAAGGCACACAGTTTAAAGGCACACACGAAACGGGTACGGCTAACGGCCACATTCAAGTACAAGGCAATAAGTTTAAGATTGCTTCTAACGCACTGACCACATGGTTTGACGGCCGCACGCAATGGACACTGATGAACGGAAGTGATGAGGTGAACGTAAGTAACCCTACTGCTGCCGAACTGCAACAAGTCAATCCATACACGTTTATCAACCTTTACAAGAGCGGCTATAACCTCAAACTCGCCAACACAACTTACCACGGCAAGGCATGCCACGAGGTGCGTATGCAAGCACAAAAGCACACCAATGGCATTCAACTGGTCATTGCCGTTATTGACAAACATACGCAGTTGCCCTACTCCATTCGTATGAAAGACAACAAAGGCGAGTGGACGCGCATTCGCGTCAACGGTCTCCGCACTCACAGACATTGGGCCGACAGCAACTTTAAGTTTAACCAAAAGAATCACCCCGGCATCGAGGTGATTGACCTAAGATAAGATCTTGAGTTTAATGAGTTTAGTAGTTTAATGAGTTTAGTAGTTTAATAAGTTTAATGAGCTTAATAAGTTTATACCCCTATTTAAACGCGTGCTTTCATCGTCTACGTAACGCGTGCTCTCCAGCAAGCAATGAAATGAAGAAGCACTCATTCACCAACTCGTTAAACTTATTAAACTCATTAAACTCATAAACTTATTAAACTCATAAACTCATTAAACTCATAAACTCATTAAACTCATAAACTCCCCATACATGTCACAAATAGAACAATGCGTCATTCTTGGTTCAGGCCCTGCAGGCTACACCGCAGCTATTTACACAGCACGTGCTGGACTCAAACCTATCATTTATGAAGGACTGCAACCAGGCGGACAATTGACGATAACTACTGAAGTAGAGAACTTTCCCGGATTTGCCGAAGGCATAGATGCCAACGAACTCATGGACAGTATGCGCAAGCAAGCCGAACGCTTTGGCACAGAAATCCGTACCGCTACAGCCACTAAGGTTGACCTTTCACAGTCACCTTACACGCTCTGGTTCGACGACGATACACAAATTCAGACCGAGACACTCGTTATCGCCACGGGAGCTTCTGCCAAATATCTGGGTCTCTCTGACGAGAAGAAATACCAAGGCATGGGCGTAAGCGCTTGCGCTACATGCGATGGCTTCTTCTATCGTAAGAAGACGGTAGCCGTAGTAGGAGGTGGCGACACCGCTTGCGAAGAGGCCACCTACTTGGCAGGACTCGCCAAGAAGGTTTACCTCATTGTGCGCAAACCCTTCTTGCGTGCCTCAAAGGCCATGCAAGACCGCGTGTTCAATAACGACAAGATTGAAGTCTTGTTCGAGACCAACACGGTAGGTCTCTTTGGCGAAGACGGGGTAGAAGGTGCTCATGTCATTTATCGCAAAGGCGAGGCCGACGAGCGTCAGTACGACATCGCTATTGATGGCTTCTTTTTAGCCATTGGCCACAAGCCCAACAGCGACCTCTTCAAGCCTTGGGTCAAGACCGATGAGACAGGTTACATTATCACCGAAGGCGACTCTCCCCGCACAGGCATTCCTGGCGTTTACGCTGCCGGCGACGTAGCCGACCCTCACTACCGCCAAGCTATCACCGCAGCCGCCAGTGGCTGCAAAGCTGGCATCGAAGTTGACCGCTATCTGAAAGAAAAATAGTAAATGTGAGAATGCTTGGTTAATGTGCAAATGTGCAAATGTGAGAATGTGCAAATGTGCAAATGGTCGCCTTCGTACGCTATTAAAACATTCTTCAACCATTTGCACATTTGCACATTCTCACATTTGCACATTAACAAAGCATTCTCACATTCTCACATTTCCACATTTCCCTCCATGGAACGTCACCCCTTACAACCCTTTCTTCCCCCAAACGCTCACATCTTGATGTTAGGCAGTTTTCCGCCACCTCGCAAACGCTGGTCAATAGACTTCTTCTATCCCAACATGCAGAACGATATGTGGCGCATCTTTGGCCTCATCTATTTCAACGACAAAGACCACTTCATCGACGTGCCCAACAAGCGATTTGACAAACCCAAGTTAAAAGCATTCCTAACCATGAGAGGCATTGCCTTGTACGACACGGCCTGCGCCGTCAACCGTCTACAAGACAATGCCTCTGACAAGTTTTTAGAAGTCGTTGAACACACCGACATTGACCACCTGCTCCGTCAGTTGCCCCAATGTCACGCCATAGTCACCACAGGCCAAAAAGCCACCGACACGCTCCGCGCCCACTTCAGCGTAGCCGAACCCAAAGTAGGCGAATACACCACCTTTGACTTCGAAGGCCGTCCCATGCGTCTCTATCGCATGCCCAGCAGCAGTCGCGCCTACCCCCTCAACATTCTCAAGAAAGCCGCTGTCTACCAACAAATGCTTCAACAAGAACAGTTGCTATAAGCAAGAAAGCGTGTCAAAAATAAGATGAAGTTGAAGTTTATCTTTTGATAAGATAGGCTGCGGCCCGGCAATACAAAATGAAAGTTTTCAGACTTTCATTTTGCATTGCGCTCGCCTTGCACTATCTTTTGATCATAAAACAATCTAATACTGGACCATTTACTATGACGCTTATTCCCTCCTCTACTCCTCCACTCCCCGATGCGATTGGACGCAGAATGCCTTTGCTAAAGTTTTTGCTACCATTGGTAGGAGGCATTGCTTTGGCTTGGACGTGTAAGGACATGATCAATAGGTGGGAATGGCTGATTGCAGCACTGATTTTTACCCTCACAGCTATAGCAGTTATAGTGGGGAAACGAAAATGGAATGGTTGGACCTCAGCTATTGCAATGACGTTGGCTCTTATTTGCATAGCTGGCGCATGGAGCATGCAACGCTACAATGAGATTGTCACGCATTGGCCGCAAAACGAGCAAGTATGGCTGGGACAAGTAGAACAGATTAAGAAGATAAAAGAGTCACACACCACGGTCATCGTCGAAATTAAAAGTGATAAGAAGCAATACCATCAAAAGCGCATTCAAGTAAGTCTGCAAGGAAACGAAACGCTCAAGTTGCAAAGCGGAACGAACATAGCCTTTAAAGCAAGAATTAACGAAAAGAATCGTCCTGGCAACCCTGGCGACTTCGACTACGCAACTTACCTTTTGCAACATGGACTAAGTGGAAGCGCTTACTGCCACACAGCGCAATGGCAAATACTAACAATACCTACTACTTCTAATTGGCACACAAGGTTTCTCCACCTGCGCCAAAAGCTTGTCAATCAATATGCACAATACTTTCACGATACCGACCTTTCACTCTTAGCAGCACTCACTTTAGGCGACAAATCACTACTTACCACCGAGACGCAACAACTCTTTTCCGACACGGGAACAAGTCACGTTCTTGCGCTATCAGGACTCCACATTGGCATTCTTATCAGCCTTTTCAATCTATTGCTACTCAAACGATTGCGCTACGGCTGGAAACATGGAGCGGCCACCCTCTTCTTATTAGCAGCCCTTTGGGGCTTTGTCCTATTAGCAGGAGCCCCACTCTCGCTCTTACGCGCTGCACTGATGTTTTCATTCATGCAAGTAGCACAAAGTCTACAGCGTATCCACAGTCTTTCGCTCAACAATTTAGCCCTTGCAGCTCTTCTCCTACTCATCATCGACCCCTTTACTCTCTTCGACGTAGGTTTTCAACTCTCGTTCACGGCCGTGTTTTTCATCATCTCCTCCAATGACTATCTATGGCAGCGCCACCGCCTTCCGTTTTGGAAAGACGATATCTACCACTTTAACACACCACGAAGGGAGTTCTACACCGCCAAAGCCTATTTTCGTTACTTCACCCTTCCCTCATGGAAGTATCGTATCAAGAAGCACAGCTATAAAATCTTCCGTTCTGTTCTGATCCCCTTCATTTGTATCTCGCTCAGTGCACAATGGGGCACAGCGCCTTTGATACTACACTACTTCCACACGTTGGCTCCCTACGCATGGCTGGCCAACTTTATGGTAATACCTGCGGCCTATATACTACTTAGTGCCGCCCTATTGTTTTTACTATTACCCTTCTCTTTCACACAAGTGGCATTAGCCAAAGTGATAGAATGGACACTTCACTTGCTCACACAAGGGCTACAAGCCATATCAGAATGGCCTTTTGCTACTGAACGCGTCTACGCCACCTCCTTTACGCTTGTGTGTATATGGTTAGTACCGATATTGCTTTTCTTTTTCTTTGAAAAGCGCAAAACACTTACGCGCAAAGCGCTTCTTATCAGTTCCGTAGCATTGCTGATAATCAGCATCGGAGCTGAAACGTTCTCAACATTGACTATTCGCCGAATCACGCCCCGCATTTGCGTTTACAAAGCAACGCACACCAGTTTGACACATTTCATACAATCTAATGCTATCTCTTACCTACTATCGTCAACCACAGCGGATTCTACACGATTGTGCATGACACCTATTGAGCAAAACTTCTTCATGCCCAACCACATTGCCTCTCCTACACTCATCACACAAAGTCAGGCCAGTTACCCTACACTGCAACGCGCCAATGGATTATTCCTATTTCATCACAAACGCATTGTCTATCTAAACCTACCATTTGCACTAAATGCGATCGGCCCCATCGATTTGCTTATCGTAGCTAAAGGAAGTCCTACAAACGCTACACAGTGGCTTGCCAACACGAGCGTAAGACAAGTAGTACTCGATGGCTCTCTCACTTCACGTCAACGCAAAGTATGGGCCAAGGCTTGTCGCGCTACCCACATACCATGCCATGATGTACTACAACAAGGTGCTTTCATTTGGACATTACCATAAAGGCGATTCCTAAAATTTGAGTTCCATAACGCATCGTGTGGGCAAACTCAGTTTAATAAACTGCAATTTGTCTGCCTAATTGGGGGGCGGGTTTGTAACCCGCGGCAGCAGCAAGCCTTGAATATCTACTTATTGTCGCTTAGCGCGAGAACATACATAACATACTTACTGAAGTTCGGATTTAGCAAGGGCGGACTGAATCATCGTGCAAGACGAATGCAATCAAGCTTGCTTGAATTGCTGAGCCGCAGCCGATGATGTCAATAAAAGCCCTTGTTAAATCCGAAATTAAGATGAGCTTTTGCAACCACATGCCCACGAGATAAAAAAGTAGGTTACTTAGGATACTCATAATCCTTTTTTAGAGAAAACTTGAGTTAATATAGCGTTCTCCACCTTTGCTGCGGCTTAGTTCGAGATTTTTTCCTTATCTAACAAATTTATAAGCTAACCGTACAACGGCTGTCTGGAAAAATGATTACTTTTACTCATGGTTGTTTTATTTGTTTAGTTGCTTAGAGGCGAAGGAGACAATCCAAGCATCGGTATTCTTCTTTGCAAGGACAAAGATTCGTCCATTGTGGAATGGTCTTTGCGTGGTTAATGAAATGTCAATGTGTCTTTAAAAGTTGTTGTCCTTGTTTCGTTGTTTGAGATAGAACAGATACAATTTCTTTCCTATTTTGTCTTTACTGAAAGTACGCTCATGCTCAATCGGAATTGTGGATAAGCGCACCTTGGCAATGCCGTCCTTTATCTTCTCAAACTGTTCTGGCGTGATTTTGAATTGAGCCGTAGAACTGATTTCCGTTACGGGACAAACGATGTTGCCTATTAGTACACCTGCTGATTCTGAGCCATTGCTAATTAGTGAGCCTTGTAGCTTTATCACTTCGCCGTCAAAATTCTTGATGAGCATTGTTGACTCTTTCAAGAAAGTCAATCTGTCCGATTTCACTGTGGCAATGATATAGTAAACGGAATCCTGCCTTGTGACACTATATTTCATGCTGCAACCCTCTGCTGCCAATAGCTTGTAGGAGTAGCCAACAGTTTGTGCCCGGCTAACAAAGCAACAGAGCAAAACTACAAGCATACATGTCAATCT
>ENA-UEQL01000943-UEQL01000943.1-human-gut-metagenome-genome-assembly--contig:-NODE-943-length-20929-cov-15.821360_pt1 | contig 20929 bp, 14 predicted proteins | sample MGYA00242905_ERZ507926 | MGnify/ENA primary metagenome ERZ507926 (study PRJEB26167, sample SAMN06115531) | human gut metagenome | host: Homo sapiens | place: China:Henan | collected 2015-09-09...
CCTCGTCGCTGATGCTCGCGCTGATGGGGTCGGGGCTCAACGGTCAGTGTTTCGCGTTCTGCGGCTATCTGCCGGCCAAGACGGACGAGCGGCGCAAGGCCATCCGCGAGATCGAGCGGCGCTCCTCACAGTTGAACCAGACGGAGATGTTCATTGAGACACCCTACCGCAACGATTCGATGATGGCTGATCTGCTGGCCGCGCTGCAGCCGAAGACCCGCCTTTGCATCGCCGCTGACATCACCATGCCGGACGAGACCATCATGACCCGGACGGTCAGGGAGTGGCAGAAGTCTCCGGTCGTGATCGGCAAGCGGCCGTGCGTGTTCCTTATACTTGCTTAATTGACAGTTAGTTTGTTATTTTTAATAAGATGAAGAAGATTATCTCATTTGTTTTGCTGGCGGTGCTGATCGCCGCTCCGGCCAGGGCCGGGGTAAAGGCTCCGAAGGATGAAAAGGTAAAGAACGTTATCCTGATAATTGGTGACGGAATGGGACTTGGAGCCGCTGCCGCCTGGATGGCGAACAACGATTTCGGGCCGACCTGCTTTGACCGCTCGCAGTTCGCGGCGATCGTCAAGACTTACTCTGCCAACAGCAAGACCACTGATTCCGCCGCCGCGGCCACGGCGATGGCGACCGGCCACAAGACCAACAACAGCATGCTCGGTATGCTTCCGGACAGCACCAAGCCGGCCAGCATCGCCCGGCTTGCGAAGGAAAAAGGCAAGTCTGTGGGGATAGTCGTCACATCGTACGTTCTGGATGCCACTCCGGGGGCGTTCTATGCCCATGTGGCCCGACGGGGAGAGAGAAAGAACATCGCCGAGGATCTGATCGCATTCAGGCCTGACGTGATCGTGGGAGGAGGACGGAAGTATTTCACCGCGCCGAAATACACCGATGTCAACCTTGTGGAGAAGGCCAAGGACGCGGGCTTCACCTATGTCGGGTCCCCTGAGGAGTTCTACACCACCCGGGCCACTCCGATTCTGGGACTGTTTGATGACGGTCCGGAGATCGAGGCCACGCAGACGGATTCCGACCTGCTGACGGATCTGGCCGGGCACACGCTTGAGATCATCGGCGCCAACAAGCATGGCTTCTTCGCGATGTTCGAAGGCTCGCTGATCGACCATGCCGCCCATGCCAACAACACCGAGGATGTGATCTGGAGAATGGAGGCGTTTGACAAACTGGTCAACAGCGCCTTCGACTATGCCGACGCGCACGAGGGAACGCTCGTGATCGTGACAGCCGACCATGAGACCGGCGGTGTCTCTCTGGTTCCGGGCAGCAAGGATTTCACTAAAGGGGAGAGCGGTCTCGGCGTGAAGTACTCGACAACAGGCCACACGGCGGCTCCGGTGGTGCTTTATTCCTATGGAGCGTCCGCCTGGAGATTCAGCGGAGTAATGGAGAACACGGACATATTCAAAAGAATCAAGAGTGTTTTGATAGACAAAAGATAGCTTTTATGAAAAAGACTTTTTTGATTGTGGTGACGCTGATGGCCCTCATGCCGTCGGCGTCAGCCATTTCCGGCCCCGGGGACATCATACCGGCCCCGGTAAAATACGTGACCTCCGGTGAGGGATATTCCTTGAAAAAGGATGGGAGCGACATTCGGGTCCATCTGGCTGACAGGCGCTTCTCCAAGGAAATCAAGGGATTGAATATTCCGGAATTCGCGCGGGACGAGGCCTACAGGCTCACCGTCGGGAAAAAGGGGATCGACATCTTCGCCCTCACGGAAACCGGTGTCTACCGCGCCAGGACGAGCCTCGGGATGATGCTTGACAGGGATTCCACCCTGAGTCATTGCGAGATTCTTGACTACCCGAGATTCCGCCACAGAGGCCTGATGCTGGACATCTCCCGCAATTTTCGCGACAAGGACTTCATCCTTAAGCAGTTGGATGCGATGGCTGCGGTGAAGATGAGCACGCTCCACCTGCACCTGACCGACGACGCGGGGTGGCGGATCCAGATCGACGCCTATCCCGAGCTGACCCGGAAGGCGGCATGGCGGGTAGGGAGGACCTACGAGGAATGGGTTGCCGGAGGGAAGGAATATTCCCTGGAAGGCGCTCCGTTCGCATCGGGAGGCTATCTGACCAAAGCCGATGTGAAGGAGATTGTTGAATATGCCGCCGCAAGGCATATTGACATCATTCCGGAGATAGAACTTCCCGGGCATTCCGGTGAGGTGCTGGCGGCCTATCCTGAGCTCTCCTGCCTCAGCCCGGACGGCACGGAACACCGCATCTCTGGCGACCTCTGCCCCGGAAAGGACGGGACTTTCGGGATGTTCGAGGCTATCCTTGACGAGGTGATCGGGATGTTCCCTTATGAATATGTCCACATTGGCGGCGACGAGGCCTCGAAGCGCAATTGGAAGGAGTGTCCTGACTGCCGCCGCAGGATGGAGGCCGAGGGCCTTAAGGATGTGGACGAGCTGCAGAGCTATCTGGTCAACAGGGTGACAAGGTTCCTTGAGTCCAGAGGCCGCCACGCCATCGGCTGGGACGAGATCCTGGACGGAGGACTCGCCGAAGGTGCCGCCGTGATGTCCTGGAGAGGCACGCAGGGCGGAATCACCGCCGCCGGTATGGGACACGATGTCGTGATGTCGCCGGGGGACTACTGCTACTTCGACTCCAGTCAGGACGCGCCGTTCTCCCAGCCGAAGTCCTTCAGCGGCTACCGTCCGCTTGAGCAGGTCTATTCCTTCAACCCGACCGACGGCATCGACAATGAATATGTCGCCCACATCCTCGGCCTTCAGGCCAACCTCTGGTCCGAGTTCGTCCCGACAGGGGAGTACATGGAGTACCTCCTCTACCCTCGCGCCTTCGCCATCGCCGAGATCGGCTGGAGTCCGGCTGGAAGCAAGGATTATCCTCGTTTCCGGGAGAATGCCGTCAGGCTCGCTGAGTGCCTTCGCTCAAAAGGCTACAACGCTTTTGATTTGAGGAACGAGATCGGCCCGAGGCCGGAGTCCCTGGTGCCGCTTGAGCATCTTGCCGCCGGCGCGAGGATCACCTACAATGGCCGGAAATATTCCGCCGGCTATCCCGCCGGAGGTGACAACGCCCTTGTGGACGGCCTTCGCGGAGGCTGGTTCTACAAGGACAACCGCTGGCAGGGATTCCTGTGTGATGTCGATGTCACCATCGACCTCGGCTCTGTCAAGGACATCCACTACGTAGGCGCGACCTTCCTCTCCCACACCTCCGCCGAGGTAGGTTTCCCGGTCAGGACGGAGGTCCGCTTCTCCGAAGACGGTGTCACCTTCACCGATCCCGTAGTCTGCCTGCTGCAGGTCCCGGACACCGACTCCTGCGCCCTTCTGAACACCCTAGGCACAGCAGTCAACGCCAAAGCCCGCTACATCAAGTACAAAGCCGTCCGCGACGACGTGACCAAGAACCGCAACCACGCCTTCATCTTCATCGACGAGATAGTGGTCAACTAGCGCGGAAGAAACAGTTCCGTTTTTTTGTCTCTATTCTCGTCAATCCGGATAGTGGTCAACTAACGCGGAAGTAACAGCGGAAAACATACGGCTAATCGAAAAACATGTCACTTAATGACACCTTTTTCGATTAGCTTCAGGATGCCTAAAAAACACGTTTTACAGAGTTACTCCATAAGAACGTGGTTTACAGGGTGACTCCGACTGAACACGGTTTGCAAGGTGACTTCATAAGAGCACGTTTTGCAGGGTGACTCCATTCCCGACTTTTACGAAACACGTTCAGCCGAAGAGGGCATAGAAGGCCGCCAATTGATGAATATGATGAAAAACTATCACAGTTCCCTTCGACTTTTTCAGCATATTCATCAATCCACCGGCGCCAGAGGCCTCTTCGGCTGAACGTGTTTCGTAAAAACTCCGCGCCGGCGTTCACCAGGTAGTAGCGTAAGAATTTTTTCCGAATATGTATGCAAGATTTCGGGGCGGCGGGATTCGGTAATACGTAGCCCCGCTGCTTGATTTATTCTTAAACTAGTCTTTGCAGAGCATTATCTGCTGGATGAGGTGATCGGTTGACTGCATTCCGGCGGAGCCGATCCTGCCGAGATTCCGGATAGTCTTCTCGATGTCCTTGTCGATGATGCCGTCGGTCTCCTTGATGCAGATTCCTCTGAGGGCGAGGACACAGGACTGGACGGCACAGGCCACGCCGGAGGCGACTTTCATGGCACATCCGACCTTGGCTCCGTCACACACCATACCGGTGATGTTGCCGATCATGTTCTTGATCGCCGAGCAGACTTGCTCGTAGCTGCCTCCACGCAGGTAGACAATGCCGCAGGAGGAGCCGGTGGACGCGATCACGCATCCGCACAGGGCCGAAAGCTTGCCGAGATAGCCTTTGATGTGGATGGCCACAAGGTTGCTCAGGATCAATGCCCTGGCCAGTTTCTCATCATCAACGTTGTACTTCAGGGCGTATGCTATCACCGGCATGCTGACCGTGATGCCCTGGTTGCCGCTGCCTGAATTGCTCATCGCCGGGAGTTTGCACCCTGCCATTCTGGCGTCGGACGCGGCGGCTGTCAATCCCATCGCGAAGCTCAGAAAATCATCGCCGAAGACCTCCTGCTGGTTCTCCCTGATGGACTTGCCGACCTCAAGACCGTACTTGCCTTTCAGGCCTTCCTTCGCGAGCGCGAGGTTCAAGTCCCTGTCTTCCAGAATGAAACGGATGTCCTCGAAGGCGGCGCCGAGGGCGAATGAATATATTTCCTTAACCGTCAGGTTGTAGTCCAATGCCCCTTTGACCGGAGAGGACTTGCCGCTCCCTCCATTCCTGAAGTCCGAGGCGGAGCCGTCAATTCCTGTTTCGACAATCCTGTCGTGGTCATCCTCGATCACCGTCCAGGCGTTGTGTTCCGGAGTAGTCACCGTCACCTTGACATAGAGGATTTTGGGACTGTCGGCGACCTTGATCTTCACCTTGCCGTCCTTGACAAGGGCTTTGGCGGAGTTGACATCCTCGTCTGTCAGGTCTTTCAGCACTTCCAGGCCGTAGGAGCTATTCCCGCAGACCGCGCCAAGGGCGGCGGCGATGTGGAGGCCCACCATGCCTGTACCTGGGATTCCCACCCCCATTCCGTTCTTGAGGATGTTGCCGCTGACCTCGACATTGATCTCATGGTCAGCGACCGTCCTGGCCTTGCTTTTGAGCGTTTCCATGGTTCTCGCGGCAGCCAGAGCGACCGCGATCGGTTCCGTGCATCCTAATGCCGGCTTGACTTCCTTGTGAAGAAGTTCAATGATTTCGGATTCTCTTGGAGTCATAACTGGTTATTTGTCAAGAAATTTCATTATGTCATCAATTAGTGTTCCCATCTGTCCGCGGTCTTTGATGACCTCTATCGGGAAGCCGATGCAGACGGTTCTGTAGCCGTTGCCCTCGTAGCAGGTGCCGGCAGAGATGTTTGTGTCCGTGTAGCGCATGAATGATTGCGCGCGGTCGCTGGCAGGGACGATGCCGTCAGGGGTCTCCACATTGTAGATCAGTGGATTGCGATCCTTGTGGAAGGAGATTTGATCAGCATTCAACTTAAGGAGTCCGTTGCTCTTGGCGGCCACCGTGGCGTGGCGGCTGGCGAAGTTCGTCATCCACTTGTAGCCCAGCGTCATCTCCACGAAGGCTTTGGTCGTGGCCCTGTAGGTGCTGTCTATTCTGATCGGGTAGATCCCGTCCCAGACATCCGTGCCGATGTTCGCACCGGAGACCAGCACATTGCCACCGTTGGCGGTGAAGCGCGTGACGGCTTTCTGTAGTCCGAGCGGGAAGACCGAGAATCTGTCGGCCACCTTGCCCGTTCCCACGACCGTGGTGATCTGCTTTCCGCAGATGATGTCCAGCGCGAGGTCGGAGTCCGCCATAGTGTCGTCTGCCGAGAAAGCCGAAACGCTTGCCGAGTGGAACGCGTAGCCGGCGTCCATAAGTGCCTTTCCGTGGATTCCGCAGTAGTCGAAGGTGTTGCCGGCGAAGACCTTGCCGGCCTCGTCGGTCCAGCATGCGCCGAATCCCGGATTGTCATCGTCCAGCCAAGGCAGCGAGCGGCGGAACTGATACTGCGGGCCGATGAAATTGATCTCTCTGACGTATGGCACACCGGCGTCGAGGTCGGCGTTGAATCCGGCATATTCAGGAGTGTCGAACCACGCAGGGGCGGAGACTCTTGTGAAGTTGTTGACCACGAGGACGCTCTTGCCGCTGCCGTGTCCGGGAACCCCCACGCTGAGCGTCTCGGACGGGAAACTCTTGCCTCCGTCGTTGTAGGCCACAATCCTGTAGCTGTAGATGTGACCGGGGGCTATGGAGAGTGTTGTGGAGATCACGTCTCCTGTGGTTTTGAACTCCTCCAGGATCCTGCCCTGGTCGAACACACCGTCGTCGATCCTTGTCTGGAGGATGTAGCCCTTCGGTGCGGCGGTCGCCTCCAGGGTGTCAGCCGTGGCCTTCCAGCTGAGCCTTACGGTGGCGTTGGAACATGTTTCGGGAGTGTCCGTGAAAGCTGTGGCGAATGAGTTGACAGGCAGAGGCTGTACGGCGTAGGCGCAGCCGTAGCGGGCGCTGAGGTACTTCAACATGCCTTTGTAGATGGCTCTGCTGACCGTGAAACGGAACGTAGGATCGAGTCCGAACTTCATGTCGGCGAAGTTCTGGTGGGAAAGAAGTTCCAGAAGCATCGCAGGGACTGTCGGCGTGCGGGATTCGCTGTAGGAACGGTCCCAAAGCCCTCTTCTGCTCCAGTCCGCGTTGAAGGTCTTGCGAACATCGTCCACGATTCCTGTCTGCACGAAGTCGGCGAGCATCCTCTGCTGAAGCCTTGACTCTCCGTTGGCGAACTTGTCGCTTCCGTCGTTGAGCAGGGTGTAGATCGACAGGGTGCCGACTATGGAGTCGTCCGGCGTGGTCCCGGCGTCTGTGTGGAAGGCGAACGCCAGGTCTATCGGAATGTTCAGTCCCTCCGCTTTCGGGTTCGTCCTTGAGCCTCCGGTCATCCAGCCAACCCACGCGCCGCGGTCTCCGTAGTCGGAGGTGTAGTCATCGGCGTATCTGTTGAGTATGGTGGAGTCCGCGCCGGCCCACTGCATCCAGTAGAAGGCTCCCTCCGTGAAGGACGGCATGCCTGAGGTGGCATATTCATTGACAGGCTGATCCTTAAGTCCTCTGGCGATCTTGCCCATGCCGCCGCCGAAGCGAACCGCGTCCGCTGTTATGACGGCGTTGCCCGGCACATTGTAGCCCTTAGGGACGCTGTTGTCGAGGATGACGCAGCCGTCCGTGCCTTTGTCGAACTCGAACGTGCCGAGGTAGATCCAGGTTCCGCCTCCCATCCTCTGGTTGACGATGAACTCGCTCTCGCCGCCAAGGTGCCTGACCGTGTAGCGGGCGCACGGTGTGCTGTGCGGAAGCGTCTTGTAGGACACATAGACCGCATACTCTCCTCTTTCGGGGAAGTCCGGTGTCCAGCATGCCAGGGCGGCCTTTTCCCTCTGTCGGACGCGGCAGTCCGCCTGGCGCGCCGTACCCATCCGGAACGGATTGTCAAGACCTGAATATGTTGCCCGCGCGTCTGCGAAGCCCACACCGGCATCTGACCAAGTACCTGTCTCTGAATATCTTCCCTCAATCCTCACGCCTTCCCCGCGACCTTCCTCGAATGCCGGATCATTGTCCGCGACCACTTCCATCGTCTGCGGATCCCTTTCGCGCGGTGTCATCACATAGGCTCCGGCGTTCTCCAGCATCGGGATCAGGAACGGAAGCACGTAGCTTTGCGTGTACATGTCCTCCACGGTGTGGAGCATCGGGGCGCGCTGCCATTCCCAGCGGTCCGTCTTCTCCTCGAAGTACCGCCCGTGGCTCTGCCATAGCGCTATGTTCCGTCCGGTAAGCCCCTTGGCGAACGCCTGCCCGTCAGTCCTTGTGACGAACGGATGGACGTTGCGCAAGTCCGTGGTCCTGAACCTGTCGCTGATCGGTTTCCCGTTGTTGCCAAGGGATGGCATGACGTAGGACTCAAGCGATCTCTTTCCGATGAGAAGTTTCCCTACGCCGTACTTCGCGCAGGATTCGGGCAGAATGCTCTTGAGCGTCCGTCTCAGCCACTCGACATCCTCTGTTCTCCATGGAAAGTCGCCCATCGAGGGGGTGAAGTAGAAATCCAGATCGTAGCCTCTTCTGACTACCTTGTTGGCCTTCACCTGGGCGGAAACCCTTGTCCTTTCCACCATCAGGGTCTGGAGAGAGTCCACCGCGTCCTTGAACTCCTTGACAGTCTGCGCGTCCAGACTTGTCGTCAGCAGGCAGGCGACGACAGCGGCGGTTATGATTCTTTTGAGCATTTCGGTTTATTGTGTGTTTTTATTATCCGCAAATCAATGATCATCACGATGATGGAGGAAATGGCCAGCGCAAGCGTGTCCGCCACGAAATCCAGCGCGTCTCCGCTTCTGTAGCTCGTGAATGACTGCCCGATCTCCGTCCCGGCGGCGATCAGGCAACCGGCCAGAAAGACCAGACCGACGGCCAGGACGGTGTGTCGCGGCCTGCCTGTCATCCCGGAGAACGCGAGGTAGCAGAGGATAGGGAAGGGAAAGAACATCAGGAAATGCACCACCTTGTCCATTGGAATCCCGAACAGGTTGTCCTGGCCGATGTCAGGCAAGTCGCTGAAATGCCCGAAACAGCACCAGCCGACCATTCCGAGGTAGACGACCAGCAGCGCCAATGTCAGAATATTCCTTTTCCTCATCATAAGAATCCTATTTTAGAATAATCTCCCCGAAGTACTCCGGTCTGTGGAAATCCGGTTTCGTGGTCTTGATCGGGTTCCAGCTCAGGAAGTGCGGATGGGCGGTGAGATCCCCGCATTTGTAGAAGTTGCCCCTGAGGCTGACCGGGAGGTTGTCCCTGTCTATTCCAATCAGTTCGAAAGGAATCAGCATGGCCACCGTCCAGCTGAAGATCCTGTCGGAGACAGTGACCGCCTTTCTTTCCAGGGAACTGTGTCTGATGACGCTCCGGAGCAGTTCCGGTGCGATCAGGGTCTTGTCGATCCTGCTTGTCCTCTTGGAGGCCAGCAGGGAACCGATGCAGGTGAGCTCGAAGTTGTAGTAGGTTCCGTCGTACGGATCCGTCACGAAAAACTCGCAGCAGCTGTCCTCCCAGCTGTTTCCGTTGTCCTCAATGGCGGTGGCGCGCAGGTCAAGCCCCCTGACGTGGAACATGACAGCGAGGTGACCCTCGGTGCGGGCTATCGACCCGTTGCAGTCAGGGGCGTAGGGCGCGTCCTTCGGCCAGTTACGCTCGCAGACCGCGAACTTCGAGGCTCCTTTCTCCATCGCAAGATCCAGCTCCTGCATATTCATTCTTTCAAGTCCCTCGATGAACGGGACCCTGATTTGTCTGGCGACGTTTTTCATCTTCTTCCGTGAATATATCCATGAAGGCTAAAGCGCCTGCATGTCGTTGAGTTTCTTGTAGTAGCCTTCCTGGGCAAGCAGCTCCTCGTGCCTGCCGCGCTCCACGATCCGGCCCTCGTCCATCACGATGATCTCGTCGGCGTTCCTGATGGTCGAAAGCCTGTGGGCGATCGCGATGGTGGTCCTTGTGGACATCAGGCGGTCGAGAGCCTCCTGCACGATCTTCTCGGACTCGGTGTCCAGAGAGGCCGTGGCCTCGTCGAGGATCAGGATCGGAGGGTTCTTGAGGATGGCGCGGGCGATGCTGATTCTCTGTCTCTGTCCGCCGGAGAGTTTCACGCCCCTGTCGCCGATGTTGAAGTCGTAGCCGCCCTCCTTCTCCATGATGAAGTCGTGGGCGTTGGCGATCTTGGCCGCCTCGATCACGCTTTCCATGGTGGCGTTCTCCACTCCGAAGGCTATGTTGTTGAAAATGCTGTCGTTGAAGAGGATCGACTCCTGGTTGACATTGCCGATTATGCTCCTCAGGTCGGCGATCCGCACGTCCCTGATGTCGGTGCCGTCGATGGTGATCGCCCCGCCGGTCGGGTCGTAGAACCTCGGAATGAGGTCCACAAGGGTGGATTTTCCGGCTCCGGAAGCCCCCACGATGGCGATCGTCCTGCCTTTAGGAATCTCCAGGCTCACGTCATCCAGTACCTTCCTCTGTCCGTCGGGGTAGTGGAAGTTCACGTGGTCGAAGGTGATCCTGTCGTTAAATCCGCCGAGCGTCTTAGGCTCCCGAGGCTCCACGATGTCATTCTCCGCGTCCAGTATCTTGTTGATCCTCTCCATCGAGGCCATGCCCTTCGGGATGGCGTACCCTGCCTTCGCGAAATCCTTGATCGGATTGATGATGCTGTAGAGGATCACCATATAGTAGATGAATATGGGCGCGTCGATGGTCGATTTCCCTCCCAGGATCAGGGTTCCGCCGAACCACAGCACTATCATGATCAGCACCGTTCCCAGGAACTCGCTCATAGGGTGGGCGAGGGACTGGCGGATCGTCACGCGGTTGCTCTTCTTCCTCATCGCCTCGCTCACGTTGTCGAACCTTTCGGACATCTTCCTCTCGGCGATGAAGGCCTTGATGATGCGCAGCCCGCCGAGGGTCTCCTCCACCTGGGCCATCACGTCGCTCCAAAGCTGCTGTACCTCAAGCGATTTCCTCTTAAGGTTCTTTCCCACGACACCCATCACCCACATCATCAGCGGGGCGAAAAGGATGGTGAAGGCCGTCATCTGCCAGCTGATCACGAGAAGGGCGGCGAAATAGAAGAAAATCAGGATAGGGTTCTTGATGAGCATCTCGATCGATCCCGTGATGGAATTCTCCACCTCCTGCACGTCACCGCTCATCCTGGCGATGATGTCGCCTTTCTTCTCCTCCGAGAAGAAGCCCAGCGGAAGGGCCAGGATCTTGTTGTAGATGTCCATCCTGATGTTCTTCACCACACCCGTCCTGATCGGCACCATCACGGCGGACGAGCCGAAGTAGCAAGCCGTCTTCAGCGCGGTCATCACCACAAGGAATATGCACAGGAAGAGCAGCACCATCGACGCTCCGAGTGTCGAGATCTGCTGCTCCAGCTGCCAGTAGACGTTGCCCATGAAAGCGTCCCCCAGATCCTTGAACGGCATCTGCCAGACCTCGTTCCACGGGGTGAATGAATAGACCGTCTCGTTGATCTTGAACAGGATCCTCAGGATCGGCACGATGATGGCGAACGAGAATATGTTGAAGACCGCCGAAAGGATATTCAGAATTATCGAGCCGGCGAGATATTTCTTGAAAGGCGCGACATAGCGCTTTATCATTGACCAGAATTCTTTCATTGTCAGAGTATTTTTTCCAACCAGTGGAAGATAAGGAATATTCTTTTGCGTAGTATTTCGTAGTCAAGCGTCCCGGCAGTGTCCGAGGTCTTGTTGGTGAGCATGGTGATGCCGGAGGTGAAGACCGCGCAGGTCAACCCGTTCTGCGTGAAGACCTTCTGGTCGCCGAACCTTCTGTGGAACATTTCCGTGAAGCTCTGGCTTCCGTAGTAGTTCGTGGCGATGTCGAGTCCGAGTCCCGGCCCCTCGTTCGCGCGGGTGAGGTCAAATGTGAACTGCCCGCCGCTGAGCATGATCAGAAAGTCGTTCCTTCCCTTGTGGATCGGCTCCAGTGTGCTGCCGATAATGTCCAGCACGACGGTGGCGTAGATCTTGTCCATGGTGATCGCCTCGCCGCTGGACGGATTCCTCAGACTGCCGCTACGGATTTCCGCCATCAGCGCCTCCGCCCCGGCGGAATTCCTTTCCTTGGCGTCCGTGGCCACGAAGATGAGATTCTTTCCGTAGTCCCGTCCAAGCTCCTTCATCTTCCCGAACATCACGGCCAGGTTCAGCATGGCGACAACGCCGGAGGCATTGCTGTCCGCTCCCGGATAGAGATTCCCGTCGATGACCCCGTGGCTGTCATAGTGGGCGGCGATGATCACATACTTGTCCTTCCCGGAGGTGTTTTTTCCCGGCAGGAAACCGATGATATTCCTTCCCACCGCGCCGCGGCACCCTTCATCATCATTTTTCAATGCTGAGCCACCGTCCGTTCCGCCCGTTCCGTGCATTCCGCCCGTTCCGTGCATTCCGCCCGTTCCGTGCATTCCGTCCGTTCCGCCCGTTCCGCCCGTTCCGCCCGTTCCGTCCGTTCCGCCCTCCGCCGGGAGTCTGAACGAGCGGCTCCAGCTGCCGTCGAAAGGCATCAGGCCGATGCTGGCGTAATGCCTTGAGATCCAGAACGCCGCTTCGGTCGCCCCTCTTGTGCCGGAGGCGCGCCCGCCGAACGAGGGGGCCGATAGGAACTCCACCTCCCTTCTCAGGCTCTCGGATGAGATGTATTTCTCGGCATTCCTTCCGGAAGGCACCATCCTGACACTGTTCTGCTGCGCGGAAAGCGCCGCCGCGTCCGCCAGAAGAAGAATGAATATGAAAAATTTATAAAAATGCGTCTTCAAGGCACGATAAATGTTTATCTTTGCAAACGACAAAATTAGGAATTTTAAGCCTTAAAGTAAAATATATTTGTATGAAAAGGTCAGTGCTGACTCTGTTTTTCCTGTTGTGCCTCGCTTTGGTCGCCAATGCGCAGTACGACAAGGATGTGTTCAACTTCAGAGGTAGAGCGGCTCTGGCTGACGGTAAATATTCAGAGGCGATCGGCCATTTCAACGTTCTTGCGAGGCTTGACTCGACTGATTGCTGGACATTCTTTTACAGAGGCATCGCCAAGTACAATCTGGGAGACCTTCGCGGTGCCCAGGCTGACTTCAACACGTCGGTACGTCTGAATCCCGTCTTCACCAACGGCTACCACTACAGGGCCATCACCCTGAGCCGTTCCGGGAAATATGACGAGGCTCTGAAGGATCTGGAAAAGGCACTTGAGCTTCGCCCGGGACTCAATGGCCTCTATTTCAGCAGGGGAGTGACCTATTTCCTCGCCCAGCAGTTCGACAAGGCCGTGAGCGACTTCGACCGCTACATCAGAAAGGAGCCGAAGGATCCGTCAGCGTTCCTCAACAGAGGCGCCTCCTATCTTTTCCTCGGCGACACCACAAAGGCTTTGGAAGACTACAACCGGGCGATCAAACTGGACCGCTTCGACCCCGAGGGCTACATCAGAAGGGGACGCGTCTATGCCTTGCGCAAGGACTACAAGGATGCCATCGGCGACATGGACAAGGCCATCGGCTTGGACACGACGAACACCTTCGCCTATTTCAACAGGGCCTTGATGTACTACGACCAGAACAACTACAACGCCGCGATGAGCGACCTCAACAGGGTCCTGCGGGACGAGCCTGGCAACGCCCTCACCCTCTACAACCGAAGTCTGATCAACGCGCAGGTCGGGAACATGGAGGAGGCGCTTGCCGACATGGATCACGTCATCAACATCAATCCGGAGAATGTGCTGGCCTACTACAACAGAGCCTCGTACTTCGTCCGGATGGGCCGCTGGCTCGACGCCCTGGACGACTACGACAAGGCGATCGAGCTTTATCCCGACTTCGCCAAGGCCTACCTGAACAGATCCTACGTCAAGAATATGCTCGGACGGGCGAAGTCCTCGAAGCAGGACTACGACATCGCCCAGAAGAAGGTGCAGGAGTACCGCGCGAAGAACGCCTCCGAGGCCGGCTCGTTCGCCGACACGACCAAGAAGTACAGCGCGTTGATCGCACTGGACGCGGATTTCGCAAAGAAAGACTTTGACAATGAGCTTCTTCAGAACCGTGACATCAACATCCGCCTGAAATCGTTGTACAAGTTCAGCCTCGCGGCGCGGCGTGACAATCAGAACGTGGCCCTCAGGCACCGCTACGAGAACCCACTGATCGACCAGTTCATCTCGGATTCTCCGGTGATGATGACCGTCTCCAACTCCGACTCGCTTGTAAAGCCGGTGTTCGCCCACGGCATCGATGCCTCGATCTACGGCGACTCCTATCTCTCAGCCGGCAATCCGAACTCTTTGTCGGAAGCGGACAGGGCGTTCATCAGAGGCCTCTACGATGTCCAGTCCAAGCAGTACACCTCCGCGCTGAATCAGTTTGACACCGCTGTCAATGCCGAGAGCGACGGGAAATATTCAGAGTACTACAAGGCGTTCTATTACCTGAACAGGGGAGTGCTGCGCGCCGAGATGATCGACTTCATCTCCTCCATCGAGAACAATGTCCAGACCCTGACGATGGATGACAAGGGTACCACCCGCGCCCGTGTGAGGGATCAGGTCAGCCGGACGTATGACTATTCGGAAGCCATCGACGACATGCTTGCCGCCGACCGCCTCCTGCCGGGAGTGCCGTACATCTATTTCAACCTGGGCAACCTCTACTGCCTGTCCTCCAAGTTCGTGGAGTCGGTGGACAGCTACACGAAAGCCATCAATGTCTACCCTTACATGGGCGACGCCTACTTCAACAGAGGCTTGGTGCTGATCTACCTGAAGGACAAGGAGAAAGGCTGCATAGACCTCTCCCGCGCCGGCGAGCTTGGCGTAAGCGACGCCTACAGTGTGATTTCGAAATATTGTGAGGAGGAGAAGAATTGATGTTGAAGTTTCTGAGCCTCTCCAGCGGCAGCTGCGGCAACTGCTATTTCCTTTCCGACGGCAAGTCCGGCCTCCTGATCGATGCCGGCGTGAGTGTCCGCCGCCTGAAAAAGACCTTGGCGGAGCACGGCCTGGGCACGGATTCCTTCCAGGCCGTTCTAGTGACCCACGACCATCTGGACCACATCCGCCACCTGGGCTCCTACTGCAAGCATCTGGGAAAGCCGGTCTACGCCACCGCCGTTCTCCACGAGGCCCTTTCCCATCACACTTTCACCCAGACCCACATAGCCTCCTACCGCCGCATCCTTCCCGCCGCCCCCGTCAGAGTAAGACTGCGCGATGATGTTCCCGAAGAGGATCTCCCTTTGGTAAGCCACTTTGTGGTGCCGCACGACGCGACCCAGACCGTAGGCTATTTCATAGAATGGTCTTCCGTCAGTTTCTTCCTGATGACCGACGCCGGCCGCGCGACCGACGAGGCCATTGAATATGCCCGGAAGGCAGACACCGTGGTGATCGAGTCCAACTACGATTCAGGAATGCTCATAGGAGGCCCCTACCCCCACGACCTAAAGATGCGTATCTGCCAAGGCAACGGCCACCTGAGCAACGACGAATGCGCCTCCGCCATCCGCCGCTTCTGGCACCCCGGCCTGAAGAACCTCTTCCTCTGCCACCTAAGCGAGAACAACAACACCCCCTCCCTAGCCTTCGCCTCCGCCGCCGAAGCCCTCCGCTCCATCCGTGTAACCCCCTCCGCAAAAGACCTCCTCTCCATCCGTGTAACCCCCTCCGCCAAAGACCTCCGCTCCATCCGTGTAACCCCCTCCGCAAAAGACATAACCAACCTCCAAACCCTTCCCCGCACCCACGCCTCCCAACTCTTCCTCCTGGGCCGCTGACCAAATCCCCGTCCCATCCCCGGCCGGCATTTCCGCTGACAGTTTCCGCTGACAGTTTCCTCTGGCATTTCCTCTGGCATTTCCTCTGGCATTTCCTCTGGCATTTCCTCTGGCATTTCCTCTGGCATTTCCGCTGACATCCCGGCTTACATCACTCCCTACATCCCTGCTCACAGCATCATACTTCTATATTCCGTTCACTACCCGCTTGTCCCTTCCCGGGCGCGAATCCGCCCGAATCCCGCCTTGGTTGTCCCGCATGTGACTCCGCGAGCGACAATCCGCCCGAATCCCGCCCTCATCGTTCACTGGCAAAACTCGATACCGGTGGATAGGAATTCTTGTACGAATGAGGAAGGAATTCTTATTTCGTGAGTTCACCGGATATTTTTTGAACGACTCTTTGATTTGATGCTTAAAAACATAAGTTATTGATAATTAATGATGCAAAATATTATTTTATCATAAAAAACAGAAATATATGTTTTTGATAGTAAATATTTCTGTTTCTTATTATCCGATATGAAAAATTGTCGTATTTTGGCGAAAAATGTAAAAACATGACTAAACGTAAACGACTAAAACTTTGGAAGGAGTATCGCACATGGCCGAAATGGTATTATCATGTGGTGCTGGACTCGATCGAAACAGGACAACTCTTTAATGACGAGAGTGAGTACGTGGACGGAATGAACACTGTTGCGATAGCTCAGTATATTCATAATGTCTCCATTGTGGTGTTTAACTTTATGATCAATCACGGTCATTTCCTTGTTTTGGCGACCGGAAACGACATTGTTAATTGTATGTCTTTCATATTCAGGAGAATAAATGCGCGCCTGATTGCAAACGGCCACAGCCCCCTCCCGGAAAACTACGGCTTCAAACTCATTCGCGTGAAAGATAAAAAGCAACTTGAAGACACTATAGTGTACATTGCCAGAAATCCTTTAAAGGCATGTCCGAACATCGCTGCCCCGGGTTATCTATGGGGCTCTTGCAATTTGATATTCAGTGACATAAATAGACTTTTTGAAAAAGTACAAATAAAGGATCTTTCAGATAAGTTTTGCCGGAATACTTTTAGGACGAGGGTGAAACTACCTGAAAATTACTACTTTAACAAAACCGTGGGTATGATACTTCCTGAGTCCTATGTGATGAACGGTAAGGCAGAGGAAGTGCTGAAGTCTTCATGGAACTATAGCAATCGTGTGGTCAGGGACTTTGATGCATATTTCAATCTCGCGGAAGGCATCGGCGAATTGGTGGTTTTGTCGGATGAAGAGGTTAACCTTATCATTCAACGAATGTTAAGAAATGAATATAAGGTCAGATTCCTCTCGGATTTAAGCGTGGATGAGAGGTGCCGCATGGCGATTGTCCTAAAGAAGAAATATAAACTCGACCTAAAGCGGATCTCAAGAAAGTTGCACATAGAGTTGAATATTCTTAAAAAGTTGTTCGAGTAGCAGCTGTTCTTTATTCGCATCTGAAATAACGGAGAAAACTTATGCCCCCCTCTGCAACGAGGTCACCATAGGAGTCTATAATTCTTCGACGGATTCACAAGCATCTCAGATCCATTTTCTAGTACCCATTCCATTATGCTTTGTTTTTCGCTTTATAGCTTGCAGAGTATCACTTGGGAATCTTCGGGCGAGAATAGCGTGGAAAGTCGCTTTGTGGGTATCAAGCGGGAGTCTTCGGGCGAGAATTGCGTGGAAACTCGCTTTGTGGGGGTCAAGCGGGAGTCTTCGGGCGGGAATTGCGTGGAAAGTCGCTTTGTGGGTATCAAGCGGGAGTCTTCGGGCGGGAATTGCGTGGAAAGTCGCTTTGTGGGTATCAAGCGGGAGTCTTCGGGCGAGATTTGCGTGGAAACTCGCTCGCGTGGTATCAAGCGGGAGTCTTCGGATGAGAATAGCGTGAAAAGTCGCTTTATGGGTATCAAGCGGGAGTCTTCGGGCGAGATTTGCGTGGAAACTCGCTCGCGTGGTATCAAGCGGGAGTCTTCGGGCGAGAATTGCGTGGAAAGTCGCTTTGTGGGTATCAAGCGGGAGTCTTCGGGCGGGAATTGCGTGGAAACTCGCTCGCGTGGTATCAAGCGGGAGGCTTCGGATGAGAATAGCGTGAAAACTCGCTCGCGTGGTATCGGGCGGGACCCTGCGGGCGTGATTCTGCCTAGAAGTCGCTCGTGGGGCGTGGATTAAATTTAGGAAGGAATGATGGTGGAATTTAGAACGTGATGTTGGATGGAATCGGAGACGTGATGGAAGTTGGAATTGGGAACGTAATGGAGGAAAAGGTTAAGGACGTAGTAGAAGGTGAGGATAGGGATGCGGTTGAGGAAAGGATGGATGGTGAAGATGGATGGTGAAGATGGATGGAGAAGATGGATGGAGGAAAGGGATGGAGGAGATGGATGGAGAAGATGGATGGAGAAGATGGATGGAGAAGATGGATGGAGAAGATGGATGGAGAAGATGGATGGAGGAGATGGATGGAGGAGATGGATGGATGAAGAAGAGGAATGGATGAAGGAGAGGATGGATTGAGGCGGGAGAGGTGTCTTATTCAACGGGTTGATAATAAGTGAGTTGAGTAGCAGGGGTGCTGCCGCTTAGGATTCGGATCAGGTCGCGGAGGATTAGGTCGGGGCGGACCACGCCGCTTTCCCAGAAGTCGTTGCCGCCTTTGGCGTTTTGGCGGGAATTGTCGTTCCAGATGACTTGGGGCGATGCTTGACCATCAGCATGGGTGGATTCATCTCCGGACGCAGATCCTCCCACGGACGCGGAATCTCCTGCGGAGACAAATCCATCCACTGAAGCGGAACTACCCACTGAATCGGAACTGCCTGCTGAAGCGGAACCTTCCACGGAAGCGGAACCTTCTCTGGAAGTGGATCCTCCCACGGACGCGGAATCTCCTGCGGAGACAAATCCATCCACTGAAGCGGAACTGCCTGCTGAATCGGAACTACCTGCGGAATCGGAACCACTTGCGGAGCCGAAACCATTCGCGGCGGCGTTTTTCTGAATATTCATTAGAAAGTCACCGAAGAGGGGGTTGACGGACAGGAGTTGGTCTAGTGTGCGGCACCATCCGACGTTCAGCCAAAGGGAGGCTTCCTTGGAGAGTGAATATGCCCGCTCGACGGAGATTTGTCCGGAGATGGAAGTGCCTGGCTCTGAGCCGAGAATCTCTCCACCGGCGTCTCGCACCAGGTGAGAGAGGTAATTCTCCTGGCCGGGAATGAACCACTGATCCTTGTAGGGGATGTTGACCAGAATCTTTCTCGCACATATTCTTTGCTCGGCATCAGCGCTTTGTGGACCCTCGCCCGGAACGGTCATCAGGGCTCTGACGGAGTCCCTCAGGGCTTGATAATTCTTCGAGACCACGGCCAGAACCGAGTCCGCCGCGGACATGTTTCCTGTCAGCGCTCCGAAAAGGCGGACATAGGAGGCGCGGGCTAGGGGGTGGCTTTCCAGATGCTCGTTGACGGTGAAGGTGCTGATCCCCAGGGACTCCAGCTTGGTGAGGAACTGTGATTTGACGGGTGACACTGAATATGTAAGGACTAGTTCCGGCTTCAGGGCCATGATCTTCTCATAGTCGGGGCTTGCGTCGTAGCCGATGTCAAGGATTCTGCCCTCGCCGATTCTTGCCCTCACAGTGGAGTCGTAGACATATTCAGCGCCCGAGACTCCGACAATGGCGTCTTCGCCGCCGATGGCGCGGAGGAAGCCGATGTGCGAGGTGCTCATCACGATCAGTCTGCTTAGCGGGCGGCTGATGATCAGCGTGTCGCGGGAACCGTCAAAAGGGGAGAGTGAGATCAGTGAATATCCTCCCTCCGGTAGCGGTCGAACTGCCAGAAACAACGGCTCGCTCTCGTCCGCAGCCGTTGCCACGGCGCTTTTCCTCGCACATCCGCAGATGCTGACGAGAAGGATCGTGGCCGACAGAATATATTCATAAGTCTTCATCGCTCGCAAATATAATTGTTTTTTGCTATCTTCGAAGATTAATTGTCCGGGAATAGTCAGAAACTTCCTTGCGCCGCATTCCCGGAATCATTCCCCGCCTTTTGTTATGGCGGATAAGAGAAGATGGCAAGGCTTGTGATTGAGGGGAAATATTCATTTATTATGGGAAAATATAATTTTGATGAACTGACCCACAGGCGCGGAACCAACTGCGTGAAGTGGGATGCCGAGAGTCCGGTCGGGCCGATTGATGAGGATGTCATCCCTATGTGGGTGGCAGACATGGACTTCAAGGTTGCACCGGAGATTGTGGAGGCGCTTAGGAACAGGGTCGATCAGGGGATTTTCGGCTACACGCATGTGCCGGATTCCTACTATGAGGCTGCCATCGACTGGTGGGAGCGTCGCAGGGGCTGGCACACGGAGAAGGAATGGTACAGCTACATCCCTGGCGTGGTACCTGCCATGTCTGTGGTGGTCAAGGCCTTGACGCAGTACGAGATCGTTGGAGGCGAGGTTGTCGAGAAGCCTGATCATGGCCGCGGGCCCCACGGCGAACTGCCGAAGATGATCATCCAGAGTCCCGCCTACAACTGTTTCTTCTCCACTGCGAAGAACACTCTCTGCGAACTGTCCATCAATAAGCTCATCTACGACACCGAAGGCGATCAGGCCACCTGGTACATTGATTTCGAGGATCTTGAGAGGCGCGCCGCCGACCCTATGGCCAAGGTGCTGCTCTTCTGCAACCCTCACAATCCGTGCGGCCGCGTCTGGCCGAGGGAGGATCTGGAGCGGGTGGCCGACATCTGCCGCCGCAACGGCGTGATCGTCATCAGCGACGAGATTCATTGCGAGCTGGAAATGCCTGGCTATCATTTCACTCCGATGGCATCGCTCTCGCAGGCATCGCAGGACAACACCGTCACGATGAACTCGCCGAGCAAGTCTTTCAACATCGCCGGCCTCGGAATCTCCAACATCATCACCAACAACCCTGACTGGAAGAAACTAATCGACCGGGTCATCAACATCAACGAACTCTGTGATGTCAATCCTTTCGGCGTTCTCGCCCTTCAGGCGGCCTACAACGCGGGCGAGCCGTGGCTCAAGGAGCTGAATGAATATGTCTACGCGAATTATCGCGCGATGGTCTCGTTCTTCGAGGAGCGTCTGCCGGAGTTCCCGGTCACCAAGCTTGAAGGCACCTATCTGGCCTGGGTGGATGTAAGGGCTTTGAATATGTGCGCCAACGACATCGAGAACAGTCTGTTGCAGACCGAGAAGGTCTGGATCAACTCCGGCGTGATGTACGGTCGCGACGGCTTCATGCGAATAAATCTGGCCTGCCCGCGTGCCCGTCTCCAGCAAGGCCTTGACCGCATCGCAACCGGCTTTCACCGCCTGATGAAATAAATGGTCGCTGAGCT
>ENA-UEQL01000944-UEQL01000944.1-human-gut-metagenome-genome-assembly--contig:-NODE-944-length-20914-cov-6.005567_pt1 | contig 20914 bp, 32 predicted proteins | sample MGYA00242905_ERZ507926 | MGnify/ENA primary metagenome ERZ507926 (study PRJEB26167, sample SAMN06115531) | human gut metagenome | host: Homo sapiens | place: China:Henan | collected 2015-09-09 | study...
TTGATTCGGGTCGACCTCGCTCGGCGGAACATCGCCATAATCCATCTCTTCGGTGGTTATATTTATCGGGTATTTGAGTGCGAAATTGTCCTCATCGTAGCACGCCATCATTCGGCATGGTGATTACATCAGCCGCCAGCAGCTCGAGGACGTATCGTGGTGGGGCATTTACACCCGATTCCCAATTTTCTACGCTCCTTTTTGGCACCCCGTATCGCGCAGAAAATTCCACTTGTGTCAACCGACTGATTTTGCGGATATGTGTAAAACAAAAGTCGTGTGCAAGCTCCCAGATCGTGTTAAGCGCAACATGGAGCGGATTATCTTCCTCATATACCTCAATTCCTTTTTTCTTGAGGTATTTTTCTTCATTTTCACACTCCGATGCCAAAATTAAATTTTCGTGAAAATCAATCAGCCTCATTTTCTCTCCTTAATTCTGCATATATTTCCTTGAGGTCGCGACAAGATGCGGTGTCGCAGACTTCGCGGAGCAGGTACTTGTCCTCGGCGATTTCTTTTGGTGTAGCTCCTTCGGGGACTCTCTCATATATTCCCCATTCGTCGCTTTGTATCTCTCGGCCGGAGTAGTTCGCTCTCTCGTTATCCCACGATTTTTTATTCATTTTGTACACAAGCATGAGATTCGGACCGTCGATGCCTCTGCACACTCCGAGTACAACTTTGCCGTTTACAACGAGCACATCTTTAGCGGGCGCGGCGTAATACCAGCCGTCTTCCGTTTTCATGATTTCGAGGTGCATTTCCTTGAGCTTTGCTTCCCGTTCGTTAAATTCCGCCCAAGAGATTTCTTTCCCGTCCAAAACTGGATTTTTCATAAAGTCGGGGAATGTTTTGTCGCGAATTTCACGCATTTCTTTGAGCTTTGTTTCGATTTCATTTTTTGTCATTTTCATTTTTCTCCTTTTTCCTTTCGCGGCAACGGCGGATTTTTTCAGTATTTTTCGTTTTCTCTCCGACAACATACGAGTGTCGGTCATAAGGTAGATATGTTTTGAGTGATTTTTCGGTAATTTTAAGTCTTTCGGCTATTTCCGCTCGGGTATATCTATCTTCAAGTAGTTTCGCGACTTCTTCGGCTTTTCCCGGCGGAATAACTCCGTTGGTTATCAGCACGCGGTTAACGACTTGATAATTTGTTCCCGCCCTCCGAGCGGTCGCGGCAACACTATTTTCCTCTTCGTATATTTCAAGTATTTTTTGTTCTCTTATCATTTTCTGCTCCCAATTCACAAAATTTTATAGCTTCCTCGCGTTCCCATGCCCGCGCGAGGATAAACTCAACGGGCTGGCAGTCGGCGTCTAAAATCATTCGACCGTCGTCGCCGAGAACAGTCGCGATAAGACGGTATAAGGTTTTAACGTCGCCTTTGCCTCCGGCAGCTACCTTGTGAGCGTATTCGGGGTCGGCGTCAAAGCCCATGATTTCCGACCATTCGAAATTTTCAAAACGCTCCCACATTTCTGCGGAGGAGCTGAATTCTTCTTCCCAGTCCTCGAGTTCGTCTTCGTCAGCCCCCCACCATGTGTAGGACCACTTGCCGTTTTCCTTCCTGAATTCAGAGAAACCCATAGGTCTGCCTTCCCAGACACTGTCTCCTCTAACGGTAATGCGTACTTTCATTTTGTCTTCTCCTTTGTTTTTTTGATACCTCCCTCCGAAGAGGGAACGCACCGAGCCTAAACCCTGTTTAACGTCGCTCGGTCGACCTTTACCAGCCGCGCTCTGCCGCCCACTTTTTGCCCGCCTCAACTCTCCAGTCGTCGGGATCGGCGAGGTCATAGTCGCGCACGGCTTTCCGTGCCTCGGTCTTTGTCACAAACCATCTCTCGCGGAATGCGCCTTGCTCTTTTTTGTACCAGCTCATTGCCGCGTCCCAACTGCGGAATTTCTCAACGTCGGTGTTGTATGAGTTTTCGATTCTGCCGTTGACTGCGCTGATCCCGTATACAACCTTGTTTTTTTCAAAATATTCTTTTGCTTCCGTGACTGTCATTTTTGTTTGCTCCTTTTCTTTTTTTGTTTTATATCATTACCAACGATAGCCCCAGCCTTTCAGCTCGTCTATAATCTCGCCGGCGTTTGCCGCTGTAAATACCTTATGCACTGAGAGCACATGATTCTGTTTGTAAAGGTACTCAAGCGCTTTCGTTGTGTCTCCGCCGCACTCGGCATCCGCGAGGTTCTGGAGGCTTTCTTCAAACGCCGCTCTTACCGCGGGGTCTACCGTCTTATCGTTAAGTCTTTCCTGCGCCGCGATGTACTTCTCAATGTCTTTTCTGATATCCGGCTCCATTACCCATATCTTACGAAGCTTTTCGGCGTAGGCAATCTGTCTTTCCGTTCCCTTTGTGATTTCGGGGAAGTTGTACTGTTTAATATACTCGACTGCCTTTTCTTCGTTGTACTGCGCTCTTTTTTCTTTGCAAAACATTTTATTTTCCTCTCAATTTTCGATTTGTTAGCTTTCCACGACCCCTCTCGGGGTTTCGACCGGTTGCTATCCGGTTCTCATCGGGTGGATTAATTCAATTTTCCGGGTTAAAAAACGCGTCCATGAGGAGTTCGAGGATTTCGTTGTATTGTTCTTGATATTTATCCGCCCAATATCTCGCCATACTGTCGTTTATGCCGAATTCCTTTTCGGTTTCCTCAGCTTTTGCCGTGTACTCATCAAGCTTTACTTTAACGGCATCACGAGCATATGCAAGCAGTTCAAATTTGTTCATTGTTTTCATTTTTATTTTCTCCTTGATTTTGTTTTTTGTTTTATTCCCTTGCTGTGCTTATATTATACCACCGATTCGGTGGTTTGTCAATAGGTTTTTATAAATTTCTTTTGATTTTTTTGATTTATTTTTGTGTCTATAGACAAAACCGCAACAAAAAAAGACGGCTGTTAAAACCGTCTCTTTTGATTTCACTCCACTATACACTCGTAGTACTTTGCGATTTTGCCCTCTCCCGCGTCCTTGTCGTCAAGGAATGCGTGAGCCATCTTAGCATAATAATCGACCGAGTTAACGTTAAAATCTTTTGCGATCTCGTAGTAGTCCGAGTACATCATATTCATTGCGGCGTAAAATTCGGCAGGGTCGCAGTCATAGCCATGCTGTCGTCTCACCTGCTCCGTTTGTTCAAAATTCCAGTGTCTCCCGGTCGAGCCGTCGGCGTTTTTCATTTTCTCCGTCCACTCGTCCGCGTCCTCACGGGTAAACTTGTCGTGCTTTTTCCCGCGTTTGCCGTAGCTCTCGCGCTCGCGCCCGTCATAATCGCGGCGGTTTCTCATGTCGTACTCACCGTAGTAGTCACGCTCGCCGTAGCCGTCGTACTCATCATAGTCAGGCTGACGGCGGCGGTCATAATCGGGGTATCTGTCATAATCGCGCGGTCTGCGGTCATAGTCTCGCTCGTGTCTGTCGTAGCCGCCGTATTCGCCGCGCTTATCTTTGCCGCTCGACATCATGAGCAGCCAGTTTGGATTCATCCTCTTCATACGGTTTCACCTCCCGGCGTGGTGGTAGTCGGCGCTGTGCCGTTGATTGAGCGCAGGTCGTTGTTAGGCGCACAAGCCGGTCTGCCGAGCAGTCTAAAGCTGCCGCCCGTCGGTGTGGTGATTACAACCGCGCTGTATCTCGTCCGCGTCCTTATCGAGCAAGCGGTCAGCTGAGCGCAGCAACGGTTAGTCAGCGGATAGAGCGTAGTGCCGTCTCCGATTGTGACGTACACGGGAGCGGTGATTGTCGTTGCCGTCGGAATTGCCTGAGCGACTACGATACAATATTTTTCTCCCGCATTATACGCGCCCGCCGGGAGATTGATTATCAGGTTGCCGCCGGTAAAGGACACCGACTGCGACAGGATAAAGCGCGGGCAAAGTCTGCATACATTAGTACAAGCCATTTTATACCTCCAAAAAATCAAAAGGGAAGCGGTACGCCGCTCCCCCGAAGTTGGTCACGGCTTAGAGCCGGAGTTGTGAATCAATAGTTGCCACAGCCGGAACAGCCGGAATTACATCCGTAGTTGCCGTACTGCCAAGGCGCCGGGACATTGAATGCGGGTACGGGAGCCTTACAGCCGAGCTGTGAGACAAGATACTGATTCTGAGCCTGCTGTGATGCGGCAAGCTCTAAGCCAAATATCTTCTGTGTCTGAGCCGCAATCTGCGCGTCCTTCGCCGCTATTTCCTGCGCCGTCAATCTGTCGGATATGCCACGGAAGCCGCAGTTCATTGCGTCGATGATGTCTCTCGTGTTGTTAGCGGCGTTGGTGTTAATCGCGCAAGTGTCGGTTGCCATGCGATATCCTACGTCAGCAAATCCGCGCTCCATTGCTCTGCCGTTGTCGCAGCAACACTGCTGGAGCTGTGTCGCAAGAGCCGCCTGTCCGCGCTCCACGCCGTTAAATCCCTGCATCATAGCGACGTTATTTGCGTTAAATCCCTGCTGTGTCTGATAGCCGAGGTTGCAAACCGCGTTGTCGACGCCGTGGAATCCGTTGAGGATGGATGTGTTAAGTCCATAAAATCCGTCACAAAGTCCCTCTTGTACGCCGCGGACGGAATTCTCCAAGCCGTTGAATCCAAACTCGGACTGGAGGTCTGCGCGTGTTAATCCGCCCTGAGTGCCTGCCGCCATTACGTAGGGGAGCGCGCCCATGCCGGAGCTGTCACCGTTGCCGCCGAAGCCATTACGCCCCCAACCAAAGATGATGGCGAGGATGATTACCGCCCACAGTCCCTCATTTCCGAAGAAGCCGCCGTCACGGTTGTTGCTGTCTCCCTGACCTGCGAGGAAGCCTGTCAAAAGTTCGTTGCCCATGTTTTTTCTCCTTTTCGGTTTATTTCATCCGCTTTCGCGTGATGTTCAAAATTTATATTTTGGACAGTTTTTTAATCAGGTCTCCAGTCAAACCGAAAAGGGAAGTGTTATTTGTTGATATTTGCTTGTATTTGTTGTTATTTGCTGATACCGAGTGAGCGCATTAAATCACCAAGGTCAATACCGCGCTCCTTAGCCATATTTTGAGCCATGGTCTGTAGCTGGTGCGCGTCCTTGCCCTTGATAAGCTCGACGGCTTTTGCGTACTGCGCTCCTTGTCCCGCGAGATTGCCGAGGATGTTATTCAGCGGCTGACCTGCGCCGAGTGCCTGCATTACGAGCATTGCGGGATTGATATTAGGCATTTTCCGTTACCTCTTTCCTTCCCTTAGTGGGATTTTTCATCTTTTCAACCTCCGTTTGGAGGGCGGCAAAAGCTGCGCAAAGTTTGTCAAAATCCGCACGGGGAGTGTAGTCCGCCGTGTCTTTAGCCGGAGCTGTCGGAGGTGTGTACGCAAAATCCGCAAAATCCGACGCGCCGGTCTGCGAGTTGAATCTCTTGAGATATATCATGCCGTGCGCCATATCGGGCATAATCACTCCCGCCGCCATAAAATCGCAAGGTGTTGCGAGTGCTTCCTCACGGCTTGTGACTGGGCGGCAGATAAATCCGCTCTGCACCTGCGGTTGTGGTGCTGTCTGCTGCGGTTGCGGCTGTTGAATTTGCGGATTATAACCCGTATAGTACGGATTTTGGTTATAGCCAAAGTTGTATGCCATATATCCTCCATACAAAAAATCTCTCTGTATCTGATACCATTGTACCATCGCAGAGAGATTTTTTCTTTCAAGAGATTTTCAGTTTATTTGCACTGTTTTTGCATTTAACTTGCTTATAACTTGCCTATAACTTGCCGGACTTATGTAAGATGTATACGAGCTTCGCAAGAGCTGCCTTGTGCCACTTTGAGACGGTGGTATATTCGCGTCCTACCGCTTCACACACATCCTCCAGGCAGCCGTTGTCAACGTACAGTATCTTGAGCAACCGCTTGTACTCCGGCTTGAGATTGCATCGGTCAATAGCGTCCGCTATGTCCTGAGTATCGCCGACACTATGCACCGCTTGTCTGCGCTTCGCATGGTCGGTCAACCTTATCCCTCCTTGCTGTCCTCCTTTTCGGCGGTGTCGATAATGCCTTTGATTCCCTCCGCGTCAATCCGCGCCGCGTCAACTTTGCTCTCGCCGTAGATGTAGCCGATGATTGAGGATATCGCCGTAATCGCACCCGCAACCTTTCCGGCAATCTCTCCGTAGTCGCTCTCACCCACGCCAAACGACATCGCCACACCGATAATGATACCGATGATTGTCACCCACAGTTTTCTTGAGGTCAGCTTCTGCTTCCAGTTGATTTTGTTGTCCATATTATTCTCCTTTTTCATCTTCATAAGTTATTTCTTCCTCTCCGTAGGCGGAGTGATATTCTTGTTTGATTTTTTCACGGTTTTCCATCGCGGATTTGATGAGATATCCCACCACGCCGCAGCCCATGGGAGCACCGATGTACGTCAGCAATCCGTCAAGAGACGCCATGTCGGGAGCGATTATCAGCTGCACCACAAGGTAGCACATGCCGAAAATCGCACCCGCAAACCACAGCTTCACAATTGCCGACAGCGTTCTCTTTGAGTATTCAACGTCTTTCTTTTTCATGATTGCGTTAAAACGCGATAATGTTGTTGACCGCACGACTGCCGCCCGTTGACCTTCTCTTGATTCCCTCGACACGGATGTACGAGCCGCCGCCGTCAAGAGCAATAACGTCTTCAAAGCCTTCGCCCTGTATTTTTCGCCAAACCTCGCCCGACTTGATGTAGTTTGCCGAGGTGGTTTTGAGAGTGAGTACCCATATCTCGCCGCTCCTTATGCCGAGCATGTTTCTCGATGTGCCGTAGGTGGTGGAGCTGTCCCAGCCCTCCGCGCCCACGTAGCTCATGTCGACAGGCTTTTTGTCGGTCACAACAGGCACACCGCTGACGGCGTACTTGATTCCCGACGGGATTTTGTCTACGCGCTCGATTGTCGGCTTGCCGGAGTACGGCACGAGCAGGGTAGATACCTTTTTGCCCGCAAACTGTTTCGTCGCGTTGTCGGCGATACTGTAGACAAGGTGGTTCCCGTAGACGTGTTCAAAAAGATTTTCCTTAGCCGCCGCCGGAATGTCCTTGATATCGCAGGCAAGGTTAGCGACAGGGAGCGTGTATACCTCGCCGTCCTCCGAGCGGTAATTTGCGAAGAAGCCGCCGTTGATGTATCTCTTCACACCGCCCTTGCGCTTGTCCCTGTCGTGATAGATTATCGCAAAGTCTTTGGCACGGGTGTATGTGATGCCGTCCTTGTCGTAGCTGTCCTTGTACACTGTCGGTTCTTTCGGCGCGGCTTTGATGACGTACTGCCCCCACTCGTTAGGTATGCCGAGATAAGGAGTAGGGTCTACGGATTCACCGTTTTTGCGGACCTCAAAGTGGCAGTGACTGCCGAAGGAGTAGCCGGTGTTGCCCTCGATTCCAACCACGTCCCCCGCCTTGACCTTTTGTCCGACTTTGACTTTTCGCGCCGCCATGTGACACATGAATATCTTAAGTCCGTCCGCCGTGTCTATGCGAATGTAGTTGCCCCACTGCCATGTGAGATTGCTCTTGTCCGTGATGATGGTCGATGAGCCGATAACTCCGTCGCAAGGCGCAACAAGCGCTTTGTCCGTGCCGCTGAGGTCTACGCCCTTGTGATAGTCGCGCTGTCCGTTGAGCGTGCGCCAGCCAAAGTGTGACGTGAGCGTGACCTTGCCGCTCTTGTAAGGCAGATTCATTTTCACTTTGCGTTACCTCCGTCGTGCGGCGGTTCCGTCGGCAGTGCCATGACCTCATTGTAGAGCTGTGTCGCGACGTCGTTGCCGCGGAGCGCGTGATAAGCCGCATAGGCGCGTTTGAGTGCTTCCTTGGCGTAGATTGGGCAGTACCCCTTGTCGATATACTTGTCGTGATTGCGGATTATCTCTGCGCGAAGAAGGCACTGTAAACCGTCCTCGAGCGCACTGTCACGCCTTTTGCGCAGCTTGATGTATGTAACTGCCCATGTTACCGCGCCACCGCAGACAAACGGCACCGCCCACTTGATGATTGTCTCTGTTATCATTCACACCTCCGCAAAAAATGTTGCGTCATTAAATCCTGTCGGTATGCCGTCGGCAAGCGCAACATATACCGTCGTGCCGTCCGTGTAGTGATACCCCATCTTCACCGCCCTGCCCGTGAGCCAGTACAGCGGATTTCTCATCGTGCCGAGCGCAGTCGGGTCTTCTACAAGCTCCCACGATAATCCGGCGGTTGATGTGTACATCGGTTGCCACTTGTAGCCGACTTTCTGCTCTACTGTCGGTGTGGGAGCCGTCGCTATCGTGTCGAGCAGCAGCTCAATTTTTCTTTCAGTGGGAGCCGTCGCTATCGTGTCGAGCAGCAGCTCAATTTTTCTTTCATTTGTCAGCGGTTCGGGCGTTTTCTCCCGCTCCAAAGCCGCCGCCTGATATTCCGCTATTTCCTCCGCCGTCATTTCGCGGTAGATGCCGTTTTCACATATTTTCATGCTCTCACCCCATATATTTCGTATTTTGTTCCTGCTGCAAGTTTGCCATTGCCTTGGTTATTGCCGACCATAATCTGATTTATCGTGTGATGTAATGGTTCAAAAGCTCGTCCTGTTGCATTATTGCGGTATATCGCAAATTGTACAGTAGTATCATTTGTCACAAAAGCCGTAGAGGACAAGTCGTACTCCGTATACAACACGGGTATTTTGCCTTGTTCGGCGACATAAGTTGCTCGTATAGTCGGGCTATCTTTCTTAAGTTTACACTCGACTTCATATCTGTCCCACACGGTGTTCGATGTATTATCCGCAACGCGGAAGCAAATACTTGTGCTCCCAATGCCATCCAACGTGCCGTTAATCATAATATAGCAATTTTTGAGAGACAATGCATTACCGTCAGAGTCCTTAGTGACTAAAAGCGATGCAACCTCTTCGATTGTGCCTGACGCAATTAGCTCTACTTTTCCTCCCATATCCGCCGCTTCCCACTCCGTCGGCTTGCCTGTGGTATCGACAGACTTAACTTTGATAATCTGCCCGACGGCTGCCGTAGTAATGCCGAGTGAGTTGTCTCCGCCTTGCGGTATATCCTGCGGGACTACGATTCCGTCCTCACCAATGCCGAGGATTTTTCCCGCGTTGCCCGCGCCTTGATTTTTGTCGAGTTTTTGATTGAGTGCGTCTCCGACAGCTTTTGCGTCAGCTGCGTAGCGTGGCATAGTTAGTGCGCTGTCAATACCCACAGCCTTTATGCCATTAATAAAACTCTCATCTACCGCAGTCGTATCTTTTCCCAACGTAAACGTTACAACGTCCATTTCGCCGGTTGTTGTGTCTACCAAATATGAGGAAAACCATATTTTCCCCGCGTTTTCATTTATTCGGTTAAGCTGGTAGTCACTGCCTTGCAACCGCATTACCACTTCTGTGCCTGCCTTATATTCCGCTATAATTTTATCAATGGCTGCGTTTTGAGCGGACGCATTGCCAAACATGCTAACTTTTCCATAATTATCGCGAGTGGCGTTATAGATAATCCGCTTTTTGTCCGCGTCTATGTTGGCTCTTGCTTGCTTTTTCTGCTCATCGGTCAGCGTCTGCGCAACATACTGCACCGCATTAGCCGAGCCGCCACCGCCCCCCTGCGCGGACAGCACGCCGTTTTCATCCACCGACAGCCCGCTGCCGAGCGTGGAAAACGGCTTGTTCTGCACCGCGTCCCATGTGGGGGATGTGATGCTCTCGAGCATTGCTATAATCTGCTCGTATACGTCGGGTGTTGGGTCGGGTATAGGCTGACCGAGGTAGTCCGCGATACTGTCTTTGACTTTGAGACAGCACGGACGTGTGGTTTTGAGTATACTCGGTTTTTCCGCCGCGCCCGCCTGCACACCGACAAATATACGCCTGTGCTCGCCGTCAAGCATAGGCACGCCGCATGAGTTTCCGCTCATCACAACCGCCTGATAGCTGCCGTCCTCGCAGACAAAGTACACGGTCTTGACCTTGTCTTGCCATTCTTCGTCAAACTCAAATTCCGCCGCATAGTCCGAGTTGTGCGATATAACGTCCTCGCCAGCCGTGATTGTTGGCACTCTGTCACGCACCGTGATGTGTATTGTGGTTAGCACTTGTTTTCACCTCCTTCAAATTTTGCAAACAACAATGTACGTCCCTCTCGCTTTGGCAATGTACACCTTGTCTCCCGCCGCAAAGGTCACGCTTTTGTTGTAAGGGTACTTTTTCGTTGATGCAGTCGTTTGCCCCGGGAATATCAGCGTAATGCCGGAGGTGGTTACCGCCCCAACCGTCGCGATCTGGTGAGCCGGCACACCCTCAGCCTCCGCCTCATACTCCCTCTCTTTTTGGTAATCTATCAAAGTATAATCCTCCTTGCCTTGTGTTCCATCGTGCCACCCGCGGATATCGGTATTCGCCATTCCGTCTCCGTGTAGATTCCAACCATGTCCCCAAGCTCGAGCGCGACCACGTCAAATGACTCATGCTCCGGTACAATCGCCGTCCGAAAAACTACAGCCTCCGTCGTTTGGAGCGACTGATATTTGAGTTTGTCCGCATACGCCTGCAGCGCCACTTGTGACGGTATGTTGTCTACGTCCTCCGTGTAGAGGATTCGCCCCATCTTGCTCACGGAATACGGCGAGTCCGCGCTGTCGTTGATTGACGTCGCTACCATCGGACTGTCAAGCTCGGGATTCTCACAAGTCACGCGGAAAACGTTGCATTTTGAAAATCTGTCCCGCGTTATCTCGTAGTAGTCCTCGATGAGACTGTACTCGCCGGAGTTGTATATGTGGTCTACCGTCGATATGCTCGGCTGCTCGTATTTTGTGAGCCGCACCGCGCCGGACAGATCCACCCAAGCGGAGTTGTATGATATCTCGGCGAGCAGCTGATTCACAATGTCAAGCACCGGCGTTCCCACCTCCCAGTCCTGCCGGTCAGTCGCAAAGGTGTAGCTTGTGCTCTCCGCGTCAATGTTGGTCAGTCCGCAAGTCGTCAGCAGATTGACAATCGCCGTAATGTAGTTTGTCCCCGCGGCAATGTACAGCGGAGTTTCAATTTTTTTGCGCTCCGCTAAGTAGAGCAGGGAGTACCCCTCGAGTGTATACCCCTCCACACCGTCACTCCGCGTCTTTGTCTCCGTTGTGATTACAAAAACCCCGCACGGATAGTCAACATCGTTGATCGTGATTATAGGTCTGAGCCTGTCCGTTAAAAAATCAATCTCGTCCGAGTAGTCCGCAAAGTTGCCGCGGATAGTCATTTTGAGCGCGGAGTCCGCAGTGTTCGCAATCTCGACGGATGAGTCCATGTCACGGAGAGTCGCAAAAACCGCATTGTTGCGCAGGACCTCAAACCGCGCCGCAAACGTGTTGTGATGCTCATGTATCATATAGTTACCTCCTCGTTGTAGTCAACCTCCGTAATGGTGAGCTGAGCCGAGTAAATCCGCGCGTATACCGCTATTCTCACGTCGTCGACCACGCCGATTAATACCCCGCCGCGAGTGTCCTTGTAAATCATCACCCGCCCGACAGTGTTGTTGAGCCGGAGAGCCTCGTCTCGAGTTTTAAACGCATACTCCGCCGACATCTGCCGCGTCACATAGCCGGAGTTGTACGCGATAGGCTTGGTCCGTCCCGCGTAATGCTTGTATACAACCTGCCCCGACCGAGAGTAGTTGCGTACCCGCTGAGACAGACTGTACCGCAGCGGTATCCACACCGCATTGTCCGCGTCATACATACAGTCGTTTTGCGGAGTCGCGTCAACCACCACAGTTGCAGACTGCGCATAATATCCCGTTGTTTTCACCGCGCGTACAAAATATTTCGTCTCGCCGTTTGCCCCTACATCGGTGTAGGTTTTTGCCGTCCCCACATATACCGCCATGCCGTCACGGTATACGATGTACTTAGCCGACGTTCCCGCGTCCACCCATGATAGAGCGACAGCGTGAGTCGTGACCGCCGCAGTAAGCGTAACCGCATCCGACTGAGCCGAGTTTGTGATTTGGACATACTTGACGTCAGTCCACTCGCTCCATTTGCCGTTTGACGCCTGAGTCCGCACCTGTACCGGATATAGCCCGTCCGCATATATCTTAGGTATTTTGTGTGTTTTCACCGTCGAGTAAACCGCGCCCGAGTCGTAGTCAGCAAATCGTACCTGGTACGCCACCTGCGCCGAGCTTGTCCAGCCGATGGTAGGCTGCGGCTTGCCGTCACAAGTGACAGTTGACGTACCCGCCTGTATCTTGCAGACAAAAGTCTCCTCACCGTAAGAGTCAATCGTGTACTCACCCGAGAGACTGTACGCCGCATACCCTCTCACGCGCCACTTGATAACCCCCTCGGGCAGAGTGTTAGCCGGTATCGTGTAGCTGTATTTTTGCGATACCCTCTCAATCGTCGCTTTTTTCGCAAGCGATATCCACGATTCCCCGCCGTTGGTTGAGTAGTCGACGTCATACTTAGTCGGGTATGAGCCAATCGCCAGCCCGTCAACCGCCGATACGGACCACGTCAACACAATGTCCTCACCGCCCAGCTTGTTCTCCCCACCGGAAGGCGACTCGGGAACGCACACAGGAAACTTGAGCGTCAGCACCATAGTGGCATAATTGCTCCAATATCCCGCCGCCGATACCGCCCTCAGCCGCACATTAACGTCCTCGCTCGGCGATGATATCTTAGGATATTTAGCCGCCGACATCGTAGTACCGCGTATACCGGATATAGCCTGCTGCGTCGAGTCAAATTTAAAATTTTGCACCCATGTCCCGTGATTGTCAACGTCGCACTCAACTCCGTTTTGTTTGGAGTCGGAAAATTGTGAATACGTCCACGCGATACTGTACCCCGATTGACACATAGTCGAGCCGGTTGCGTTTGCCAACGTTACGACCGGCGGAAGAGAATTGTTAACGTACTCAAGCGTATAGTATATCGTAACATATACAAACGCATCTGTATCGCTGCTCGCAGGCTTCGTCTCATAAGACGATCTTAGTCCAATACCATATCTCATCATTTTGTTTATTATTGACTGGTCTGTTATCTCAACTGTAGCAGTAGTATCTTGTCGGGCGGTTACAGCAACACTGCCCGCCATTGTCATTTGCCCGATTCCATCAAATACCTCTTTTGTTGTGTCCCCATAGTCGTTAAGTCCGCCATATATCAGCGATATATCACGATCAGCCGATATAGCATCTATTTCGATTTTTAATGTAATTTTTGATATTTGAGTAAAATCGCTCGGCACATTCGCGGAATCGGAAGGCTCGATAAGTCTTATTCCTCTATAGACATAATAGTACGATGAGCTTTTATACCACACACCTACGTTTAATTTGCTTTCTTCTGTGTAACTTGGATTTACAGTGCTATATATAGTTTTTAAAAATGATTTCCTTGTAGTCGTGCCGCTATAAGTAGCCATCTCCGTCACCCCCTGACATAGCCGGAGCGTACCGCCTGTCGCTGAGCCTGTGCAAGTCTCACGATGTCGTTAAACTCCCGCACATCTGCCGCGCGTATCTCCACATTGTAATAGTTCGACACATTTCCTCCCGACTCAATCCGTGGAGTCACGCCGTTAGGATATACCTCCGACCCTCTCGGCAGCCGCACAATCTCCGGTCCTTTCTCGCCGACAACCGACCATCCCCCCGGAGCAAACTGCGTACCGGTTGCATAGCCAAACATCCCTTTAAAATTCGACCACGCATATTTGAGATAGTCGTTTGTCGCGTTGTTATCAAGTCCAAATAAGCTAATGAGCGCCGCGCCTAAACCTTTCTTGACGTTCTCCCATTTGGATTTAAAATTGTCAAGCGTCCTGTTTACGTTGTCCATCGAGTTCACAAGATTTTCGTCCAGTACCTTTCCCGTCGTGACAGCCTCCTCGCCATACTCGCGCAAAAGCCGTCCGCCGCTCTCGACAATCGGATTCACCTTTGACGCCGCCTCGCCAAAAATAGCCTGCATCTTCGCCATTCTCTCCGTCTTGTTAGAGGTCTGCGAGTATACGTCAATGAGATCGTAAAATATCTCGTCGACATCTCGCAAGTTACCTTGTGTATCATAGAGCGCAACGCCGTACTCGTTCCACGCATTCATAGCCTCGGCTACGGCTTTCCTCTCGTCCTCCGACGCGTTTTTGAGGTCTCCGAGATGCCCCGCGTATTTGCCTACAACGTCATTTGTCTCCTTGATTTTTGAGTACAACGGATTGATAATCTCGGATAAGCCATCCATAGAGCCGCCCGCCTTGCCGATAGCATACTCAAGTTTTTGGTAAGCAGTCGTGTCAAGTCCGAGCAGCTGCGCCGAGTCCTTCATGTCGCTAAAACTCTGCGTCGTTGAGTCAACTATCTTAACGTACCCTCCGAGAGCCGCTGCTACGGTTCCCACACCCCCTGCCACAGCTCCGATACTCGACGATACTCCGCCCATCTTGCCGAGTATGTTGTCAAGTCCGCCCGGTATGTTAATACCAACCTCGCCCGCTATGTCCTTGACGCCAGACAGTATGCTGTCAAGCCCGCCGCTGCCTTTCTCAAGCTCGCCGACCTTCTTGCGGTTTTCGTCAGCAGCCGCCGTCATATCGTCAAGCGCTTCCGTAGCCTCGTCAAGCTGCTTCCGATAGTCCTTTGTTTTCTCCGAGCCTGTGCCGTAAGCCTTCTCCGCCTTTTTGAGGTCCTCCGTCAATCCGTCAATGTTTTTCTGCTGCTTTTTTATCGCCGCTCCCAGCTCCTCATAAGTCTTGTTGAGCGCGGCAATATCCTTTTTGTTCTGTCCAAAAGTTCGCCCGCCGTTTTCTACGGATGCCGCAATCTCATCCATCTGACGGTCAGCCTCAGCCACAACCTCCGCAAATCGGGCAGTGTCCGCCTCAATGTCTCCCTGCGCCACCGCCATGTCCCGCATAGCAGTCTCCGCGTCGGATATAGCGGCAGTTGTGTCCTTGTATTTTGTTTGTAACTTAGCAAGCGCCGTCTCGCTCTCGTTGTAGGATATAACCAGGTTTTTCACCCGCGCATCCTGCTCACCGTATACCGCCGCCGTCTTGCTGATCTGCTCCGCAATCTGCCGCGATTTTTCGGTCTGAAGCTCCATCGCCCCCGAGAGCGACGCCTGCTGTTCTTTGAGGTTTTCCATCGGATTTTCCGTTACCTTGTATTGCTCGGCAAGCAGACTAAGCTCCGACCGGTTGACCTTGAGCACGGAGTTGATATTGTTTATCGCCGTTTTAAATTCTTTCTCACCCTCGACGTATAGCTTAAATTTCGCTCCGTCCGCCACAACCGCACCTCCTCTCAGTCAAAAATATCATCATTTCTCTTGTCCTCCCGCGCCTCGCTTATCATGTCCGCATAGTCAATGTACTCGTCAATGATAGCCCCCGCGCGCCTTAATCCTGCCTCCGTGTGTGTATATCCCAGGTTTTTCACCGCTAAAATGCGAAGGCGCGAAGCCGTCAAACGCTCACCCTCGTCAACCGTCTCGTTACCGTCACGATCAAACACTATAGGTTCCCAACGTTCGCCACCTCCGCGCCGTCTCAGTTTTTTGCTTTCATACAGTCTGCAAGCTCAGCGACAATCGTATCGCACATAGCAGTGTACTCGGGATAAGTCAGCCGCGCACCGATGTAGTCGGGAGTTATTGTGTCCCTCTCACCGACGTAGTATCTGTGCTCGTTAATCATCCATGCCGCAACATCCTTGACGCCCGCAATGCCGCTCTCAAACAGCTTTTCAGGCGAGCCGTATTTGCCCTCGATTTTCTCAATCACATTGATGTCGCAGCGGAGAGGATATTCAACTCCGTCTAATTTGATTACGTTCATCCTGTCCTCCTATCAAGCCTCACCCGAGAGCATCGACGTCGTAGCTATAATTTTCTCGTCAAGCAGAGCCGCCGCCGCATCGGGAGTGTCTACCCACTTAGACTTGTATCGCCACTCGTCACGCTGGTTCTTCGATACACGACCCGTGAGCGAGGATGTGCCGTAAGTGATGGTCTGTCCCTTAGTCGCAAAATTGTCCGCGGGTATGCCAAACTTGACGCGCAGATAGATAACCGCACGATACTGTTTGACTCCCGACTTGACGCGCCCGATAACTCCGCCGACACGCACATATGACGCAACGTCCGTCGACTTACTTAACACATCTCCGTCTGTTCCCACACTCGCGCCGAGCAGATCCTTTTCGACCGCGTCGTCAAGGTCGTCAACCTCGAGCGTCATGTCGCCGTCAACAAACTCCGTGTCATACTCTGCAAGTCCGTCGTCGGCGTATAACTCAGCGTCGGAGGTGTTAATGGTCGTATTCATATTGATTCCTTTTCCGAGTACCTTGACCGTGGTCCCGAGTGTCTCAGTCTCAACTCCCGCAGTCGAGGTCGATACAGTCACAGTCACATATTTCGGCGACCTAAAGCTAACCTTTGCCATAGTATTACCTCATTTCTTTTTTAATTCCGCCAGCCGCTCTTCAGCGTATTTTTCCATTGCCGTGAGCGCCTTGCCCCTGACCGCACGGACAGCCTTAGACGCAAAGTGTGTCGGCTCTCGCCAGTATTGCCCTCTCAGCTCCCGAGCGGTTTTCTTTTTTCTTTTTCCCGTGGACGTGTCAATTTCAAAACGACCGCCCCGCACAGCGCCGGACTCAAACGACCGCGCAATCAGCATAAACGGTACCCCGCGAGGGAATCTGCCGTAAGGCGGCTCTTGATAACCACCCCATCCGATTGATACGTTGTAGTTGCCGTCCTTGTCGCGCTGCATCGGAGTGATGCCAAAGTGCCGCACAAGCTCCCCCGCTCTCGACTCCGGCAAAAGCTCACCCTGCAAACGCTTTTTCATCTCGTCCGCAATGATGTCCGCTCCCACACGGAGAGTGTCGTCCGCGATTTCAGGAAATTCTGCAATCGCCCGCGCAACCGGCATTGTAAAGTCGTCCGACTCAATAAATTTCGCCAGTGCCACAGTCCACGCTCCAGTCTATCTGATATACGATAAGCCGCAGGTCAAAGTCGCGTCCGATGTTCGTCACGACAAAAGATACGTCCGCATCAATCAGAGCGTTAATCATCTTGCCGACAACCCCGTCATACTCCGCCGATGTGTAGTAGTAGATAATCCCTCTCGGGCGCATTATCTCCGGCTCGTCGTCGGCGTCAAGCACAGTGTCAATCGAGGTCTCGCCCCAAATTATAAATTGACTCGGCTTTTGCTCCGGCGCAACAAAATGATAAACCGGCACGCCCACAGTCAAGAGCGCGTCTCGTACCTCCTTAATTGTTGCCATCCCGATAACCCATCCTCTCAAGTGATAAGTCGATAACCTCACATCCCGCGTCCTCGTCACGGAGGTATTGTGCCTGCACGACGCGGTATCTCTCTTTACCAAGGACAGCCGCGTCGTCAGCTCTCACGTCAACCCCCAAGGCACGTATCCTCACAACTCGATCAATGCGTGAGTTAGCCTGTTGAGCCGCATAGTACCTGCTCATGCCGACAGTACGCTCTCCGTACCATCCCGCATGGTATTCAACAAGATTTGCGCTCATCATGTCCCCGCTTCGCCCCGTGTCCTCCGGTGTACGGCAAAGCCTCAATATGCCCCGGTCAAGTATCATGTCTACCCTCCGAGAGCCACCGTTCCCGACGAGCTAATCTCAGCCAGTCGGGCATAGGCTCGTTTTTGTCGCGGTTGGAGTATTGCCAGCATACATAGTCGGCGGCAAAGACTATATCGCGCGATGAGTTGCGGAGGTGTATTCCCGCCTCGTTAAGCTCTCCGATAGCCGCCTTTATGCGCTCCATCAAGTACGCGTCAAGAGCAGTGTCCGACTCAAGTATGTTAAGCCGCCCCTTGACGACCGCGAGTATAGTCTCAATCATACGCCGACCTCCTCATCTCTCGCTCTTAGGTATTATCCGATGCCGCATTAGCCGTGTCCTCGGCAAATGTTACCGCAGTTCCCGATACGGCGGTAGTGTTAAGGGAAAACGCCGCAAACGCCTCGCCCGCAATCGGTCTGCCATCGTATCTCGCTACACCGGCAAATACAGTCTGGTCGTCGAGGAATTTCACATGCTCACTCTTACGGATTTCAACACCGCGTCTCTCACCAAGGAGGTATTGTCCAAAGTAACCGCCGACCACAACGTTTTCCGGCATAAATGTCAGCTCGACTACGTTGCCGCCAAGTATAGGCATGGTGTTGTTTACTCCGGCAACAAGCGCACCGGCAGCGTTGGATGCGAGAGTGTCAACCTTAATCGCCGCCCATGTCGCGGGATTCATAACCCACGTCTTTTCCTCACCACCCATGTTGTATACGTTTTTGACGGTGCCGAGGATTTTAAGCATTTCCTTGAGCAGCGCATTGCCGGTCACGGATGTTGCGGACTGCTTGCCGACGTGTGTTGTGCTGAGGTTTGTAAATGTCGGAGCTGTTGACGCACCCCACCAAGCCGGAGATGTAGCCGCAACAAGTCGAGGTACAATTCCGACAGGCATATTTGTGCCGGTACCGTAGAGAATAGCCTTGTCAATCGCAAGTCCTATAGCCTGACCGAGCATATCAACAACAAGCGCCGCAAGATCCTCCGAGCTGTCCTGCAGGTAGGGATTCGGCACAGGGATGTAACCCGCAACCTTTTCGCCCGCCATTTTGACTTGTGTCAGTGTAAAAGCAAGCTCGTTAAATTTGCCCACTGTGTCAGTCCAAACAGCCTCGGGCGCAGCACCGATAATGTTTTGCTTGCCCTCTCCCGTGATAGCCTTGACCGTTACAAGCGGCATCAGCTTAGAGTAATTCGTGATTCTCTCACGGAGTATCGGGAGCATGACGGTCGGCACGGCAAGGGAGGTGTTTGTGATGCCGCGGATAGCAAGATCGCGAGTTTCACCAACCCAGCGTCTCACACCCTCATCCTTCCACGCGTCTGCAATCTTAGCTCTGTACTCTGCATTGTATCTGTCCATAGTGATATCCCCTCTCATAGTAGTTTTTTGTGTTTTCGGTTCCGCCGGAGTCTGTTTGCCGGAGTGAGCCGCGCGTGTCTCAATCTCGCTAAGCTCGTCCTTCAGCTTTTTCTCCTCCGCGTCCATGTCGGCAGCACGAGCAGTGTTTTTCTCCTCGTCCGCACGGATGGCAGCGTCCTCCGTCTCAATCTCTTTTGTCTCACTCTCAAAGGCAGCGCGTTCTTCCGCCGGAGTGTCGTCGTTAATCTCATCGAGTGCCGAACATCTGCTCCTCCAGCGGAGAGAAGAACGGGTCGTAGTAGAACCACAGCGGCTGCATCGCGGCGATGACCTTATACTCTGCCATACGGTCAACATCCTCGTCCGTCAGGAGGTTGACGTGGGCGATCTTGTTGCGCACGTCGGGATTGCCATTGACCTTTGCGGAGTTTTCATAGGCGTCCATCGCGATTTTCACGGAGGCGTCGCCCATGCAGTGGGTCTGCACGGTGTATCCGGCAGCGTTGACGGCGGTGATGAACTCCTTCAGTTCCTCCGGCGACGCGGCGGGCGAGCTTACGTAGTCGGCATCCATACCGGCAGCCTCATCGTATGGCTCAAGCAGATAGGAGCTTTTGCCCTCCGGCACACCGTCCACCGTGAATTTTACCTGCCGCACGTTCAGGAAATCCGAGGCATATTTCTCATTTTCCCTGATGGTGTCTATCACGGTCTGCGCGCGCTCGGCGTTCAGCGGCGCAAAGAAAAAGAAGTTGCTGTTGATGCGGAGATTCAGTTCGCCCGCAGCTTCGAGGGTATGGAACACTTTCGTCTCGAAGCCAAGATCAAAGTTGTCAAGATTGCCGCCGCTGTCAATGCCCGTCAAACCGTAGCTGCTGGCTTCCGACTGAAAAGCCTTGAAGGCTTCGGCATACTGCTCCTCTGTATAGTTGAAGCTGGGCAGATCGCCGAGTATCGTGTTGCAGTCCGAGAAGTATCCGGTAAGCTCTCCGGCAGAGTCCTTATAGATAACGCCCTTGGGCGGGTTGGGGGTATCCTTTGTGATGCCGCACATTTCAATGGCGCAGGTGTTGAGCAGCGCGCCATGCGTGGAAACGTCCGTGCATTTGATGGGCTTGTCTGCACATATCTCGTCAAGCCATGAGTTTTCGGGGATGCTGTCCGGGAACGCCTTCAGGTCAAATGCCTCAATGAGGTAAATATCATAGTCGGGATGGCTGTCCACGAACTCCTTCGCTGCGGTCTTATAGGCCTCCAGATCCGCGCCGTACTCCATGAGGCTGAGCACCGTCTCTCCGGTCAGATACGGGCCGGGGGCGTGAATGTGGCCGTCAATAAAGCCGGGGGTGACGTACTTTCCGGCAAGGTCAATGACATTGGTTCCCTCGCCGATGAAGTCCTTGACTCCTTCGGAGGTGCCGACATAGACGATCTCGCCGTTCTTCACGGCGACGGCCTCCGCGGTGTCGTCCTCGGACACCATGGTCTGGATCGTACCGTTTGTAAGAACAAGGTCGGCTGCGTCTGCCGCCGGTTCGGCGGAGGGCGCTTCCATAGGAGCTTCCGCTGACGGGGCCTGCGCCATGCTTCCGCAGCCGGAGAGCAGCGCCAGCGCCCTGGCCAACATCAGCAGCAGCGCAAGTGTGCGATCGCGTTTTTTCATTGGGGTCATTCCTTTCATCTTATCAAATTTCCGGGCGTTGTGCGTTGTCAGATGGCAGAAAAACGCTACCATACAGACCGCGCAGTTGAAAATAAACCCCTGCCGGACGTGCTTGCCCGGCAGGGATCTTTTCGTGGGTTAAAAGGATCTGATATCCCGTTAGACTGCCTATATTTGACGGAGAGCATCTTAACGTATTTCACACAGCGCTTGTGCGGCTTTT
>ENA-UEQL01000949-UEQL01000949.1-human-gut-metagenome-genome-assembly--contig:-NODE-949-length-20865-cov-5.972003_pt1 | contig 20865 bp, 17 predicted proteins | sample MGYA00242905_ERZ507926 | MGnify/ENA primary metagenome ERZ507926 (study PRJEB26167, sample SAMN06115531) | human gut metagenome | host: Homo sapiens | place: China:Henan | collected 2015-09-09 | study...
CCCGGCTGCTCTGGGTACTCTTCGGCGGCGCGGTAATGACCGTCGTCTGGGGCGCGGCGTACAACACTTGGATGGGCGGTGGTGGCCGGACGGGACGAGAGCTACCGGGAGGAATACGGGCGCTGTCTGCTGGCGGTCGTCCGGGTGGGCATGAACACCCCCACCCTGTTTACCACCAACTTTTACAGCGGCAAAAAGACGCTGAAAAACCGTCTTTCCGCTATTTTTGATATGACCAAAAAACGCCGGGGAACGGCGGCGCTTCTGGCGCTGCTGCTGGCGGCCGGGATCGCCGGCTCGCTGGTGGCGTGTACCCCCGGCGGCGACCCCGGCAAGGCACACGGCATCGACCTTTCCGATATGGACGCGGTGAGCCGGGAATATATTGCGCCGCTGGCGGCGATGGGCGACAGCGTCTACTGGGACAACATCGAACGGCTGAATGCCGTTTTGCTGCTGCAATATGCAAGCTACGAGCTGTACGGCTATAAGGGAGGGGAAAATCTGGAGCTTTCCTCCCTGTACGGCGGGGAGCCCGCCAAGCGCACCGAGCTGGAGGCGCTGCACCGGGATGACGGCTTTTATCACCTGCCGAAGGCGGAGGTCTATGCCGTCATCAAAAAGCATTTTGCGGTGGACGATGCCTACCTGAATGCCTGCATGAAAAGGCGTCTGGCCGATGACGGGAATTCCATTATCGTCAGTGCGTGGGAAATGCGGGAGCAGTGCTTTGCCTATGCGAAGGAGGCCACCCGCCGGGACGATCTTCTCAAGATCCGGTACGGCATGTACGAGGTGCAGCCCGGCGATGAGGAGAGCATCACGGCAGATCGGGCGGCCTACGCCGAAAGCCATGAAGCGACGGGGACTTATGCCATTACCATCCGGCTCACCGAGGAGGGCTGGGTTTATGTCAGTCGGGATTTCGGCTATGAAGAGGTGACGCTGCCGAGGCCGGAGGGCGAGCCGGAGCCGGTGGACCTGCTGCAATCCAAAAAGGTGCAGCAGTGCCTGGCCGGGGAGGGCTACAATGCCGAGGGCTGGACGCTTCTGGGCAGCCGGAGCATCTACACCCCGATGAAGGACTTTATCCCGCGGGAGGACACTGACGACTTCTATGCCGTGACCGGCTGGAACGAAAACCAGGTGAGCATCTACCGGACGGCGAAGGGCTATGCCATGCTGTACCGGGAAAAAATCCCGAACGGCTTTTCCGGCGGGACCGAGGCCCCTGTTGTGACCAAATGGAATGAGAGCATTTCGGTGAATACCATGACGGCGGAGGAGACAAAGCCCTTTGATTTCGGGGATATGGTCATCGAAATGGATGATGCGACCAACGGCTATACCCTGTACAGCCCCGGCACCGATTGCAGCATTTTGATGTGCGGTCAGTGGGAGTGGTGCACCGCGGTAGTGGAGCACAGCGGCAGCACCCCCCGCTTTGTGAACCGCCGGGTCTTTCTGGGCGATAATATCAATGATCACTATTCCCTGCTGATGCACAGCCGCACGGAGGACAAGGGACTGGTGAGCGATTATTACGCCTATGACCGTGAGACCCGCCGGCTGACGCCGATCCCCACAGACAGCGGGGACTATTGCTCGAACATCAGGGGGAGCGATACACTGTTCCGGGTGCAGAAGGAGGACGGCAGCGCCTTGAGCATTTACAGCGCGGCCAACCCCGAAGCACCGCTTGCGACCTTTGATAAGACCAATCTGCCGCTGGACGGCAATGACAGTGTGAATATCGACTGGATATACAGCGACGACCGGGGCGGCAATATGCTGGCGCTGATCTATTACCCCTACCGTGCGGCGGATATTTCCGATGAGTGGTACGGCTACCAATTGAGCAGCTACCACTGGAAGGTGCTGCCCATGACGATGGAGAATAACACCGTGATACCGGGCGAGGTGCTGACCCTGCCGCAGCGGGTGCCCCGCAATTACTGGGGCAGCGGCGATATGGGTGAGGTCATCGTGCGGGAGGGGCTGATGTATTACAGCAACTACTACGATGAAAACGGCAGCGATAAGCTGGAGGACGGCAGCCGCCGGTGGGAAAAGTGGTGCCTGAACCTGACCACCGGGGAAACCCGGATGCTCTATACCAATGACCCGCTTGCCAGCTCCTACGATGATGAGAATTTCATTGCCAAGGCCAAGGCGATGGGCTATACCGATGAGATGCTGAAGATCATGAGGGACTCCCGCATGGCGACCGATAATGTGCTGACCGGCAACGGCACCGGCAGCGGCAGCGAGGATTTCTATTCCCCGGGCGGCAGCTACCGGGCATACAGCCGTACCATCACCAAAAAGCATGATAAGGCGATGGTGGTGCTGCTGGACGGCAGCGGCAGTATGCGGGTGGTGCCGCAGGTATTTAATGACGGCTACGACGCCCATGAGGGCAACTATGCCCATGTTAAATTGGGCTTTATCACAGAGGGGCTGTTGTGGGTCAGCGACGACCGGGGCGTCTTTTACTACGACCCGGCGGCCATTATGGCGGTGGCGGAGAACCGCAGCCCCCTTTACAGCTGGAGCCCCGATGAGATGGAGACCGGGGACAGCATCCCCTATGTGATGTGGGCAAAGGGCTACCGGGCAGAGGGAATCATCATCGCCTATTGGGCGGCGCTGCCGCAGAGCTGGGACGGCTGGAGCAGGCTGCCGGAGGATGTGACCATCCATGCGGCGGTGCTGGGCCCCAACGGACAGCTGCAAAAGGACTGGGATACCGGTGTGCAGCTGGCGACCAGCACAGAGGGCGGCCCGGCTTGTCTTTCCAGCTACGGCTACCAGCAGCGGGAAGGCTATGCGGGATTTTATGTTTCGGGAGCGGGCGACACCGACGGAACCATGTATGAACTGAACCTTGCGACCGGTGAGGTAACGCCGGCGGAAAACCCCTAAAGGAGGACAAAATACCGTGAGCAAGAGAATTCTGGCGCTGCTGCTGGCGGCGGTGCTGCTGCTGACGGCAGGCTGCGGCAAGGAGAAGGGCCCCACCCCCACCCCCGGCGGGCAGGAAATAAAGGAAGTACGGGCGGTGAAGCTGACCGATGCGCTGGAGGGCGATAGCTGGCAGCCGCTTTATACCATGTCCACAACGGGCGGTTATGACCTTTGGATTACGGCGATGCCGCGGCTTTTAAGGGACGGCACCCTGGCGTTCCCGGCGATAGAGGGGGACTATGAGGACGGCAAGCCCATTGCAGTGGTGCTGCTGCGCCCCGATGGCAGCAGGGAAACGGTGAATACCCCCCTGACCTGCGGCGAATGGCTGGTCAATGGCTATGGAGCCGATAAAACACAATGGGTTACCGACACCTGCAATAAGGGCGATTCCATGCTGCTGCGGACGGAATATATGACCGACATCGGAACGGGAAATCCGTGGATGCGTATTGACCGGATCGTGGAGGTAGAGGTATGGAGCGACGGGCGAATGGAGAGCCGGGACTATACCCCGGAGGGCGACCCCGACCTTACGGTCATCAGCCCGGACGGCAAGCATACGGCAAACACCACCCCCGATTACAGCCTGCAGATCGACGGGACGGTGGTGCTGCAAAGCGAACCGGACGCCAACATCTATTATGAGCCGAAGCTGTGGCTGGATAATGACCGGCTGGTGCTGACCGTCAACGGGGTGCTGGGCAGGGTTTTCCGCTGGCACGACAATGACTTTTATGTTTACAGCCATTCCACCGGCGAGATAAGCCGGATGAATCTGGCGAAAACCAACGAGGCCAATCTGTACCTGCCCCGGCTGATGGACGGCAAGCTGTGCTGGTACGCCCATGATGTTTACTATGGCATCGAGCAGGAGAATGCAACCTATGCAAGGTTTGGAAAATTGGGCTTTTACAGCATCCCGGTGGAGGAGCTGCAAACCGGCACCCCCGACTGCGCAGTGACTGCAATCAGCTACCCCACATTTGAATATGACGGTCGCCTGTGGGCCGTCAACGATGTTTACGACTGGACAACCGAGCGTTCCACGACCGTGCTGAAGGGCTTTGAGCCGGCAAGCGGCAAATCGGCGGAGCTGACCGTTCCGGTGGAGGCGATCCCCGAGGGAGAAAGACCCACCATGAGCCGGAATGTGTGGGAATTTGCCGTGACCGAGGCCGGTGCGGTATTCCGTATTACCAACTATATGGGACAGGATGAAAACGGCGTTTCGGACTACTACGGCACCGATTGGCTGCTGTATCTGCCCAAGGCGATGATAGACGAAATGCAGTGGCAGGAGCTGCCCGGCATTCTGGAGGAGGCCGAGGAGATCCCCCTGCAGGAGGTCGAGGAGATCTTCGGCGGAAGATGGGAGGCCAAGGATAGCGAGGTGGAATGTCAGCTGACCATCTACCGGGAAGGGGACGCCCTTTACTGCCGCTATTCCCCCGAGGCGCTGCCGCGGGAGCTGGTGAGCGCTTATCGGCTGGGCGAAACGGGGCATCATATCATCACCCGCCGGGAAGGCACCCGCGACGATGTGCTGGAGCTGGATACCGGGGCGCCCGGTGACGGCAAAATCACGGCGATGCTGGAAATGCAGCTTGAGCTGAACTATGCGGGCGAAGCATAAGCCGCAATAAAAAGGGGAGCCGCCGGGCTCCTCTTTTTTGCGGGAATGGGAAAAAACGGTGGGATTACCTTGCGCCGGGGGCGGCGGCTATGGTATACTGAAAGTACCAAAACTGAATACACAAGGAGGAAACACCCATGAGTAAGAAGCTAATGGCACTTTTATTAGCAGCGGTACTGCTGTTGGCAGCAGGCTGCGGCAAGGTGGAAAACGATCCGACCGACCAACAGGAAGACCCGATCATGAAAACATATGGCGATGATTTTTTCCTTGCACAGGCAAAGGCGATGGGCTACACCGATGAAATGCTGGCCACCGCCAAGGCGGTGCGCTTTGACCCCGAAAGGCTGCTGACCTGCGACGGGCTGGGCGACCAGGAGGAGACCATCCGTACCTCCCCCGACGGGAAGTACACCATTCGCTATTTTTACATCAATTCCACCGGCCGCGGCGCCAGCGTCTACTACCTAAAGGATGAGGCCGGGACCGTCCGGGTGGTGCCGTGGCTTTGGCGCATCGGCAGCAGCAATGAGCTTTTGACCTATAAGGTGGATTTCGGCTTTACCGCCGATGGGGATATCTGGATCGCCAACTATTACAGCGTCGATTTCTATGATTTTGACGAGGTGTGGAACGTGAGCGAGAACTGCGCCCTCAAGAACAGCTGGATCGCCGAGGCGGCGGAGGGCCGGATGGACGGCTATATCACCGGTATTTTTGCGGTGCAGCATGATGAAGCAGCCGGCCGGCTGACCTGCTACTGGGCCCGGGTGCCGAAGGACTGGAATGATATCCCGGCCGGCGGGGTGCCGCACTACCGGGTGACGGTACTGGACGAGACCGGCGCGGTGCTGCAGGATTTCGATACCGGCATCGAGGTGGCGGAAAAGACCTCTGTTACCGGATTCCGCAGCCTGCAATTGCCCTCCCCCAAGCAGTACAGCGAGGCGGGGTACGGGTTCTTTTTGGTGAGTGACGGCGCCTTTGGCGGCGATATCTATAAAATCGACCTGACCACCGGCGAGGTGGCAAAGGCGGAATAACAGGAGGACAAAATCCATGGATAAAAAAACCATAGCGTCGATGATCGACCATACCCTGCTGAAGCCGGAGGCGACCCCGGCCCAGGTGGAAAAGCTGTGCGCCGAGGCGGCGGAGTATCACTTTGCCAGCGTCTGCGTCAATCCGGTTTATATCCCGCTGGCGGCACGGCTGCTGGACGGTACCGGCGTGAAGGTGTGCTGCGTGGTGGGGTTCCCTCTGGGCGCCATCGCCCCGGAGCAGAAGGCGGCCGAGGCGGCAAGCTGTGCGGCCATGGGCGCCGAGGAGCTGGATATGGTCATCCATGTGGGCGCTGCCAAGGCGGGAGACTGGGCGCTGGTGCAGCAGGATATTGCGGGCGTGGTGAAGGCGGCAGCCGGCCGCACCGTCAAGGTCATCATCGAGACCTGCCTGCTGACCGACGAGGAAAAGGTGAAGGCCTGCGAGGCTGCCAAGGCCGCCGGGGCGGATTTTGTCAAGACCAGCACCGGGTTTTCCACCGGCGGGGCGACCACCCATGATATTGCGCTGATGCGCAAAACGGTAGGCCCCGAAATGGGGGTAAAGGCCAGCGGCGGCATCCGGGACTATGCCACGGCGATGGCGATGATCGAGGCGGGGGCGAACCGCATCGGCGCTTCCGCAGGCATCGAGATCGTGGCGGCCGCCGAATAAAAGAGTATAAAGTCGAATAATATTACAAAAAGTATAAAGGAAGGTGGAACCGTGATCACTATTTTTAACCGCCGCCAGCTGGCTGTGACCTATGAATCGGAGGAGAAGATCCATATCTGCAGGGTGCTGGCCGAACAGAACATCCCCTATGTGGTGCGGGAGGTCCACCGTACCGCCCCGCACGCCATCACCGCGGAGCGTCCCCGGGACGGCAGCTTTTGCCGCCGGCCGGAGATGGTGACGGCCTACTTTGTGTATGTGCGCAGGGCGGATTTTGCCCCTGCCGTAAAGGCGCTGCAGACCAAGACAAAGGTATAATCTGCCGCAAGGCAAAAGAAAAAGCCCCCCGACGGGGGCTTTTTTGCGCGGTTATTGCATCAGCTTCTGGCACTGGGGGCAGATGCCCTCCAAAACAAGGTTCATCTGCCGCACCTGAAAGCCGCTGCCCTCCCGCAGGGCGTCCTGCAGCAGCGGCAGGGCTTCGGGGAGCACATCGGTGACGCTGCCGCACTGGGTGCAGTAGGCGTGGGCGTGGTCGACCAGCGTGTGGTCAAAGCGGTCGCTGGCACCGGGAATGGGCACCTTGAGCAGCCTGCCGTTTTCGCACAGCAGGTTGAGGTTGCGGTAGACGGTGCCGAGGCTCACCTTGGGGTCCTGCGCCCGCACCCGGGCATAGATGGTATCGGCGGTGGGGTGATCATCGGAATGACGCACGACATCGAGGATCAATTCTCGCTGGCGGGAATATTTCAAAGGCGGTTCCTCCTTAAATAGTAACAATTATTTGTTCCATTATAGCAGGTAGGCGAGGAGTTGTCAATGCAGCGGGAAAAATTGGCAGAGAGGGGGAGGGGGACGGGGCGCAGCCCCACCGCCGCAGGCGGTGAAAGCAGGCTCCGCCTGCTTTGTTCCGGCGGAGCCGGAACGGGCTGCGCCCGGTTTTGCGGCCCCGGCAAATGCGGCGGAGGGGCAGGGGGGAGCCGCTGCGGGGCAGGGCAGCGGCTTGCGGCGGGCAGGTGCAGGGGGCTGGTGCGTGGTGGGGCTTGCGGCGGGCAGGTGCAGGGGGCTGGTGCGTGGTGGGGCTTGCGGCGGGCAGGTGCAAGGGGCGGGGAGGGCCGCAGGCCGCCCCGGCGCAGCCGGGGCCGGCGGGCTTCGCCCGCCGAAACCGTCCTCCGGACGGTTTGGCCTGCGGCCCCCTGCAAACCTGCCCCCTGCAAAAAATCCCCCGACTGCAGTCGGGGGATTTCGCTACCTATTTCGGGATTATTCCTCGGCGGGAGCTTCTTCCTCAACGGGCTCCTCCTCGGGGGCCTCATCCGCCAGCAGCGCCTTGATGGACAGGCTGGCACGATGACGGTCATAGTCCAGCTCGGTGATCTTGGCGTCAACCACCTGGCCGACAGACAGCTTATCGGCAACCTTCTCCACACGCTCACGGGCGATCTGGGAAATGTGGATCAGACCGTCAATGCCGGGGATGATCTGGGCGAACGCACCAAAGGTAGTCACGGACATGATCTTAACGGGCACCACATCGCCGACCTGATACATGGTCTTGATCTTCTCCCAGGGATTGTCCTCGGTCTTTTTGTAGATGAGGGATACACGGTTATTCTCGCGGTCGATATCCTTAACGGTGACCTCAACGGTATCGCCGATGGAAACAACCTCGGCAGGGCTCTTGACGCGCAGCCAGGTCAGGTCGGTCAGGCCGATACGGCCATCCACGCCGCCCAGGTCAACAAAGGCGCCGAAGTTGGTGAGGCTCTTGACCTTGCCGGTGTAAACCTTGCCTACCTCTACCTCTTCCCAGAACTTCTGGGCCAGCTCCTTGCGGGCCTCGCGGGCTACCACGCTGATGGAGCCTACGGCACGGCGGCGCTGACGGTTGGTTTCCAGGATCTTAAAGCTGACTTCCTTGCGCAGCAGGGTGTTCAGGTCGCCGTCGCGGGGAACGCCGGTCTGGCTGGCGGGGATGAATACCTTGACGCCGTTGGTGAGAACCAGCACGCCGCCCTTGATGACCTCGGTGACAACGCCGGTGAGGACCTCGCCGGTCTCGCCTGCGTTCATGACCTTCTCGAAGCCGGCTACGGCATCCAGACGGGTCTTGGAGAGCATAGCGGTGCCTTCCACATCGTTTACACGTACCACCATCAGCTCCAGCTCATCGCCGATCTTGACGATGTCCTCGGGCTTGGCGTTGGGGTCGCTGGTCAGCTGATCCAGCGGTACATAACAGGCATGCTTGGTGCCGGCGTCAACAGAAATTTCCGTCGGCTTAATGCCTGTAACAACGGCCGTTACCTTCTCCCCATTATGTATACTTTTGGAGTATTGTTCGAGCAGCTCCCCAAAGTTCATTTCTTCAGTGTTGTTTTCCAATACGCTCATGGAATTTTGAACCTCCTTAATGATACAAGCCGGGGTTGAAGCGCCGGCAGTAATACCGATAAAACGGGCGCCCCGCAGGGCCTCCCGCAAGCGGGGCAGCTCCCCCGCCGTTTCGACCTGCACCGTGGGACAGCTTCTGCCGCACAGCGCCGCCAGTGCGGTGGTATTGGCACTGTGCCGGCCGCCCACCACGATCATGGCATCAACGGTTTGCGAAAGCGCCTGCGCCTCCTGCTGCCGTTCAATGGTCGCTCTACATATTGTATCAAATACTTTTAGATTTGTACACACTTTTTTTGCGAAAAAAATGATTTTCTCCCATTCTGCCGGTGAAAAAGTGGTCTGTGCCGCCAAAATGGCCGGTGTTTCGCCGGAAAAATCCTCTTTTTCCAGTATTTCAGCCAGTTCCTGCGCCGATGTGAAGGGGAAGGCACGCCCGCGGCAATAGCCCAGAATGCCCTGCACCTCGGGATGATCCCGGCGGCCGGCCAGCAGCAGGGTGCCGTTTGGCGGCACCTCCGCAGCGATTTGATGAAGGCGCTTGACGAAGGGGCAGGTGGCATCCACGATGGGATTGCCCCGGCGCTGCAGGGCGGCGGTGACCTGCGGCGGCACCCCGTGGGAACGGATCACCACCGTCATCCCGGCGGGGGCGTCCTCCGGCCGCTCAATGGCCGCAACGCCCTGCCAGGCCAGCTGCTCCACCACCTGCCGGTTATGGATGAGCTCCCCCAGCGTGCAGGTGGGGGTACGGGCGGCGCTCTCCTCGGTGAGCTGCAGCGCCCGGCGCACCCCGAAGCAGAACCCGGCGGTTTTGGCGACGGTCACCTTCATACGGGGGCACCCGTTTTCTGCCGGATATAGGCAAGCATGGCGGCCACCGTCTCCTCGAAATCGAGATGGGTGCTGTCGCAGAGCCAGGCGTCCTCGGCCCGGCACAGCGGGGCGGCGGCGCGGTGACTGTCGTCATAGTCCCGCTTTTTTACGGCGGCCAGCACCTCCTCGTAGCTTTCCCCGATGCCCTTGCTGCGCTGCTGCAGCCAGCGGCGGCGGGCACGCTCCTCCGGGGCGGCGGTCAGGTAGATTTTGATGGTGGCATGGGGCAGCACCACCGTGCCGATATCCCGCCCGTCCATGATGACATCATACTGCCGGGCAAGGCTGCGCTGCTGCTCCAGCAGGTAGGCGCGCACCTCCGGCAGGGCGGAAACGGCCGATGCGGCGGCGGAGGCCTCCGGCAGACGGATGGCCTCGGAAACGTCCTCACCGTTTAATAGGATGCGCTGCTCACCCTCTACGAACTGCAGGTCGATTTTGACCTGCGGCAGCAGCGGCAGCACCTCGGCGGGGTCGGCGGGATTTTTATGGCGGCGCAGCATAAAGAGCCCTACCGCCCGGTAAATGGCGCCGGTATCCACATGGAGATAGTGCAGCTCCTCGGCCAGCCGCCGGCAGATGCTGCTTTTGCCGGCTCCTGCCGGCCCGTCGATCGCAATGGAGATCATAGTTTTGCTCCTGTTCTGAGATAGCCTCTGCAGACCCCCGGCGCCCGCCGCCCCGCGGCGGCAGCCCCCTGCGGGGGCTGCCGCCTGCGGGCGCGCCCCCCAGCGGAGGGGCGCGCCCGTCCGTGCCGGAGGCACGGGACGGGGCGGCGGGTGGGCCGGGACCCTGCACAGACCCGAAATTTCATATCATACCGCGGCGGTGCCGGCCAGGTAGCCGGTGCTCCACGCGATTTGCAGGTTGTAGCCGCCGGTCACGGCGTCCACATCCATCACCTCGCCCGCAAAGGCCAGCCCCTTTACAAGCCGGCTTTGCATGGTGCGGGGGTCGATCTCTTTCACACTCACCCCGCCGGCGGTGATCACCGCCTCCTCGATGGGGCGCAGCGCCTGCGGGGTCAGCGGGAACGCCTTGATCAGCGCCCCCAGCCGCTGCCGGTCCTCCCGGGTCAGCTGGTTCACCCGCCGGTCGCCCGGGATGCCGCTTTTCGCCACCACCACCGGGATGAGGGAACGGGGCAGCAGCGCCTCCAGGGCATTGCCGAACGCCCGGTTGGGGCTCTCGCCGAAATCCCGCAGCAGCCGGGCGTCCAGCTGCTCGGCGGAAAGCCCCGGCTTGCAGTCCACCGTAATGCGGTAGTCGGTGGGGTTTTCCATGTAGCTGCTGGCGGTCAGTGCCAGCGGCCCGCTGATGCCGAAATGGGTAAACAGCATCTCGCCCAGCTCGCTGTACAGCACCTTGCCGTTTTTCTTTTGGATGAGGTTCAGCGTCACATTGCGCAGCGAAAGCCCCATCAGTGCCGAAAACTGCTTGTCCGTGTTTTCGCATATGATGGGCACCAGTGAGGCCCGCGGCGGGATGATGGTATGTCCCGCGGCCGCCGCCAGCGCATAGCCGCTGCCGTCGCTGCCGGTGGCGGGGTAGCTTTTGCCGCCGGTCGCCAGTATGGTCAGCGGTGCAAAGTATTCCTCGCCCGCCCCGGTGCGTACGCCGGTCACGGCGCCGTCCCGCAGCAGCAGCCCGTCCGCCGTCCCCTGTGTGATCTGTCCCCCGCCCTGCCGGGCAAACCGCACCAGCGCATCGGCAATATCCATCGCACGGTCGCTTGCCGGGAATACCCGGTTGCCCCGCTCGGTTTTCAGCGGCACGCCCAGCCCCTCAAAGCAGGCCATGGCGTCCTGCGGGGTCATGGCATAGACGGCGCTCATCAAAAAGCGGGGGTTGCGCCGCACGGCAGAGATAAATTCCTGCGGGGTGCAGTTGTTGGTCACATTGCAGCGGCCCTTGCCGGTCACCAGTATTTTTCGCGCGGGACGCTCCCGCTTTTCCAGCACCAGTACCCGCAGGCCGTTTTTGGCGGCCCAGCCGGCCGCAAACAGTCCCGCCGCGCCGCCGCCCACTACAATGCGGTCAAATTCGTTTCTCATGGGGCAGAATGGATCTCCTCGTTTTTCTCGTAAACGTCATACTCGCTCCAGATGCGCTCCAGCATGGCGTAGGTGTTGCTGGTCTCGTGCTTTTTGCGCAGCCCCACCGCCACAATAATGGCATTGAGCAGGCTCATGGGCGCCACCAGCGAATCGACAAAGGACGCCATTTCGCTGCGGGCCAGCAGCACGTGGTTGGACATCCCGGCCAGCGGCGCACTGGTGGAATCGGTGATGCCGATGATGCAGGCACCCTGCTTTTTGGCATAGTGCACCGCCTTCAGCGTCCGCTGGGAATAGCGGGGGAAGCTGATGGCGATGAGCACGTCGTTCGGCCCGATCCGCAGCATCTGCTCGAAGGTCTCGCCCTGCGCCGCCCCGACGTTCACCACGTCCTCGAAGATGTGGTTGAAGTAGAAGGACAAAAATCCCGCCAGGACCCCGGAGGAGCGCAACCCCAAAATGTAGATGCGCCGGGCGCCGATGATGGAATCGATGACGGTATCGAAGTCCTTGGGGTCGATCTCCTCCTGCGTGCGGCGGATCTTATCGGCATCGGAGGACATGACCCGGTGCAGCACATCCACCCCGCCGGAGAGCTGTTCATCGATGATCTCCATGCGCTGGACGGTGGTGAGCCGGTTGCGGATGATATCCTGCAGGGATTTTTGCAGCTGGGGATAGCCCTCGAAGCCCAGCTCGGCGGCAAACCGCACCACGGTGGATTCGCTGACGCCCACCGTTTCGCCCAGCTTGGCGGCGGTCATAAAGGCGGCTTTATCGTAGTGCTCCAGGATAAACGCGCCGATGCGCCGTTGCCCCTTGGAGAAGCCTTTCATTTCATCGCTGATCAGCTGAAGCAGGTCCTGTGTCATGGCCGGTCCCTCTTTTCGATAAAGTATTCCCCTTTATCATAGCGAAGTGCGGCCGGAAAATCAAGTCTTTTGGGGCAAAAAACGCAAGACGAAAAAATTTATCCTGCGTTTTTGCGGGGGTTTTAGGCCGTCCGGCGGGAAAATTGCCCGAAAATTGAATGACGGCGGACGATTTGCAGGAGAACCGCCGCGTTTGCAAGTTCCCCTGCACTTCCCGGGGAGAGGGCCCTGCCCCCGGCAGGCAGCTGCGTAGGGCAGGGGCAAGCGGCGGGTCGGCGTCCCGTTTACAGCCTGTACAAGGCGCAGGAAGCCGGCCGCAGGCCCCCGCTGCGCAGCAGCGGGGGGGGGCGCCCCTGCGGGGCGCCCTGCCCGGGCGAAGCCCGGGCGGCCTGCGGCCGTCCCCGCCTCCTGCACATATTTCCCCAAACGCAGTAGCCCCGGCTTTTCCCGGCCCCGCCCCCGGCAGGTAGCTGCGTAGGGTAGGGGCAAGCGGCGGGTCGGTGCCCCGTTTACAGCCCGTACAAGGCGCAGGAAGCCGGCCGCAGGCCCCCGCTGCGCAGCAGCGGGGGGCGCCCCTGCGGGGCGCCCTGCCCGGGCGAAGCCCGGGCGGCCTGCGGCCGTATTTCCCCCCTGCACCGGCCGGCCCAAAGGGGAGAAGCCCTACCCCCTCGCGCCCAACAGCAGCGGCTGCAGCTGCTCGCCCCGCAGGGCAGCCTCCAGCGCGGCGCCGGTCAGCGAAAGCTCGGCGCAGAGGCTGGTCGGCTTTTTCAGGGGGTCATCCTGCCCGAAGGGCACAAAATAGTAGTTCTTCCGGCACAGCAGCGCCCCCAGCCCGGCCGCACTGCCGCTTAACCCGTCGTTGGTGGAAACCGCCAGCACCACCGGCCGATCGCCCCGCAGGTGTGCCTTCACCGCCATCGTCACCGGCGTATCGGTGATGCCGTTGGCGAGCTTCCCCAGCGTGTTGCCGGTGCAGGGCGCCACCAGCAGGATATCCAGCAGCTTCCGGGGGCCGATGGGCTCCACCTGCGGCACCGTGTGCCAGATGGGCCGTCCGCACAGACCCTCCACCCGGTCCCGCCACTGCTCCGCCGCTCCGAAGCGGGTGTCGGTTTCGTAGGTGATGGGCGACATAATGGGCTGGATCTCCCACCCGGCGGCAGCCAGCTCCGCCATCGTTTTCAGGGTGCGTTCCAGCGTGCAAAAGGAACCGCAAAGCGCAAATCCGAGTTTCTTTCCGTTCACCGTTCATTCCTCCCAGTCCGGCAGGGTCGGTATCACCTGCCCCAAATATTCTCCGGCGGTGCGGGGCGCTGCCTTTCCCGGCAGACCGGGCGCAGCACGGTACCGCAGCCCCAGCGCCTCGGCCTCGGCGGGATCGCAGCAGCCGGGCGCACTGGCCAGCTCCACCAGTAAGGCCTCCGGCGGCAGTTTTTGCAGCAGCGGCCGGGGCAATACGGCAGCAGGTACGGTATTAAAAACGACTTCGCAGCCGTCCAGAGCAGGGGAAAGCCGCCCGATCTCGCAGGGGGTGTAGCCATCCGCATAAATGCGTGCCAGCTGTTCCCGGCGGCGGGCGGCAGCGGTTACCTCCGCCCCCAATGCCCCCAGCCGGCGGCACAGGGCACTGCCGCAGCGTCCGTAGCCCAGCACCAGGCACCGGGTACGGAACAGGGTGGTATTCTGTTCCCGCATGGCCAGCGCCACCGCCCCCTCCGCCGTCGCTATGGCGTTAAGCTCCTGCAGCTCCGGCAGCGCCAGCAGGTCGGTGTAGGTAAAATGCCGCCGCTTTACGATTTCCAGGCAGTCCGGGGGCAGCCTGCCGCCCAGTACCGCAGCCCCCTCCGGCAGCAGCTCCAGACATTCCGCCAACGGATAGCGCTCCGGCACCGTGGGGGTGCGCAGCAGTCCATCCGCCCCCGCCGTGGGGATGGACAGAATAACACGGTCGCTGTGCGGCAGAACGGTCTGCGGCGGCTCGCAGGGGGGCAGCTTACGGCGCAGCGGGGCAGGGGGCAAAAGCCCCGACAACCGCAGGGCATAGCCCTTTTGCCGCAGGCATTCCGCCAGCCACGCCATCCGTTCATCCCCGCCCAATATCGTTACAGTCCGTTTCATCGGCAGTCACCACTTTTCTATGTGTCAATGGGTCGGCGGGAGGGCCTCCCGCTGCACCATCCTATTCCGCCCCTCCCCCCGTGGTGCAAAAAAGCGCCCGGCGGGGGCGCTATCCTATTATAAATAGGGCAGGTGCTTTTCCGGGGCGGTGCAGGGGGACGCTTTCCCTTTTTACAGCCTGTGCAGGGCGCAGGAGGCCGGCCGCAGGCCCCCCGCTGCTCCGCAGCGGGGGGCGCCCCTTCGGGGCGCCCTGCCCGGGCTTCGCCCGGGCGGCCTGCGGCCGTATCTATCCCCCTGCACCAACCCTCCCAAAGGGCAAAAGCCCGCCCCCACCCCGTGCATCAACCCTCACCCCGTCAGCTCGGCCAGCACCTCCTCCAAATGGGTCGGGGTTACCCCCTCCTCCGCCAAAAACTCCAGCAGCAGCTCCCCCGCCCGACGGCTCCCCGTCACGCAGGGCAGCCGCCGCAGCTGGTCCCCCCGCAAATGCCGCCCCTCCACGCAGCACAGCAGACCGTAGCACCTCTCCCGCCCGCAGCGCTCCTCCAGCAGGGCGTAGCGCACCCGGCACCGCTCCCCCTCCTCACCGGCCATTTCCCGGTGCAGCGATAAAACCTCCATCTTATGTACCTCCTTCATCACAAAACAATGGGTGTAATTCCATTATAAATGACCGGAGCGCCGCCGCCCACCTGTGGATTACTGGAAATACCTTTAGACGGATTTCCTTGCCATTTTGGATAACTTTTGCCAATTCCATTTGTGGAATAGGTAGATTTTACAATAAGCCATTCCATTCCGGTGCAAAATTTGGTATGATGACCTTGCCAAGTCTAAAGAGAGAAGGGAAGGGCTATGATAGGGCACCGCTTGTATCTGCTTCGCAAGGCAGCGGGACTGTCACAAGCCGAGCTGGGAGATATGCTGTCGGTATCGCACCACACCATATGCTCCTACGAAAAGGACAAAAGCGACCCCAGCGACGCCACCAAGGTCTGGCTCGCCAGACATTTTCAAACTACCGTGGACTACCTGGTGGGATTGTCGGATGAACCGCATCCCGGAAAGGCTGCTCCGTCCGGTCATTTGCTCCCCATACCGGAGAGCCTGACCGAGGAGCAGCGTATTTTGGTTCGTGATTATGCCGCTTTTCTTGCCGAACGCAACGGATAGGCTCGCATCCGTCGGCCACATAGGGAGCTGCCGCTTTCCCCGCTGGGAGGGCGGCACTTTTCTATTGCATTTTCCGGCGCGGCAGGCTTGCACCTTTTTTCTTTTGCGGTATAATGGGGGTATCCGCAAGCCGCAGGGGGGACGGCCGCAGGCCCCCGCCTTCGGCGGGTCGGCGGGCTGCGCCCGCCGGTTTCGGCTGCGCCGAAACGGCCTGCGGCCGTCCCCCCCTCCCCCCGCAAGCCCCAAAATCCACCTGAAAAGAGGTCCCCCATGAAAATCGTCCTCATCATCCTGCTTGTCATAGCGCTGCTGTTCCTGCTCCTTCTGCTGCTCCTGCGCCCGGATGGCGCCGCAAAAAAGAAAATGGCGCCCTTCGTCGGCCGCCGTTATGCCCACCGCGGGCTGCATTGCGTCGAAGATGGCATCCCCGAAAACAGCCTGCCCGCCTTCCGCCGCGCCGTGGAGGCCGGCTATGGCGTCGAGCTGGATCTCCACCTCACCACCGACGGCCAACTGGTCGTTTTCCACGATGACACCCTCGACCGGGTCTGCGGCGTCAGCGGCCGGGTGGATGAAAGCTCCTACCCCGAATTGCAGCAGCTCCGCCTCTCCGGCACCGATGAAACCATCCCGCTGTTCTCGCAGGTGCTGGAGGTCGTCGCCGGAAAGATCCCGATGATCGTCGAGGTGAAATACCAGAAAAACTACCCCGACCTCTGCGAAAAAATGATGGCCATGCTCGCCGATTACCCCGGCCTTTACTGCGTCGAAAGCTTCCACCCGCAGGTCATCATCTGGATGAAAAAGCACGCCCCCGCCGTGGCCCGCGGCCTGCTCTCCGACCGCTACACCGAGGGCGAGGGCAACATGACCAAAAATTCCATCGGCACATGGGGCTCGCAGCAGCTTTTGTTCAATTGGCTCGCCGCCCCCGATTTCATCGCCTACAATTACCTCACCGCCGCCCGCACCCGCACCCTGTCCCTCGCCCGCAAGGTCTGGCATACCCCCTGCGTCGCGTGGACGGTCCGGGACGAAAAAAAGGAGCCGCTGGCCCTTGCCCGCTTCGACGCCGTCATCTTCGAGCGCTACCGCCCCGAGCCCTACATCCGGCAGCAGTAACCGCCCGCACCCAAAGTCCCCACAGGGGCTTTTTCTTTTCCCCGCAAGGCGCTGCCCGCCGCCCGCAGGGCACGGTTTTCTTTTTGCCTTCCGGCAGATGGGCATGACACAGTTTCTTCTCGTCTTCGGCGGGATACTTCCTCGGCCAATCGCAGTCCTTACCGCCTTGCGGTGCCCGAAAAAATATTCGCACTATTCGTTCGCTCGATTTTTTCGACCGCTACGGATTCTCCGCCTCGCTTCATCCGCCGCCGGCGGCGCTCGGCTCCGAATCCCCACCCCCCGCGACCCGTTAGGTAATAGTCTGTTATCGCCTTACGGCGGCGCAAGCCTTATAAAAGGGTTTGATTTGCACGGCTACCGCCGGGGTGGCACTTTTGAGTCGCCTCGTCGGGCGCAACCTCTGCTTGAGTCGTGCTGACCCTCCGTTACACTACGGGCAGCCCTCCCCGCTGCGGTGCGCCCTCCTCTCCCCACCGGGTCTTACGACCCGTCGGGGGCCCCTTTCCCAAAAGCGACTTGGGGTAAACCCCAAGACCCCGACGCACCGGAACGCCCGCCCGGAAAACCAAAGGGCGGTTTCCCAGAGCGTGGGCTAAACGGTGCTTATAAGGTGCCGCAGGCGCATTTGCCCCCTCCCAACCTCCCCCGCTTCGGGGGAGGGGAACGCCCTCCCTTTCTGTGCAAACCGCCAGCCCCGCTAACCATAACCATGGGTCGGCGGCTTATCCTTCGGCCAATCGCAGTCCCGCGCCCCAACCACCGCGACCCTCCCCCTCCGCAAGCCCTAACACCCCGAGAGCGTCACCCTCGGTTTCTAATCGCCCGCCCATCCGAGCCCCTTTCCCGCCATCGGGAAAGGGGGTGGGGGGATTCGGAGCCGAGCGCCGCCGGTGGCGGATGAAGCGAGGCGGAGAATCCGTAGCGGTCGAAAAAATCGAGCAAACGAATAGTGCGAAGATTTTTTCGGGCACCGCAAGGCGGTAAGGGCAAATGCTGCCGCAGGCTACCTTGGGAGCGATTCTGTGCGCAGTACGGATTGATTTTCGGCTCCCGCCGAAAATCAATCCGTATCCAGCACAGCCAGCGACAGGGGTCTTGGGGCAGCGCCCCAAGCGTGTTTTGCTGACTTTTGCACGAACAAAAGTCAGCCCCCGCCGGGTAGGCGTACAGATTATAATCTTTTGTAAAACTTGCCCCACCGAAGGCGCACGCAGTTTATATCATGTCCATCCGCCAACCGGCAAAGAAACTATACCCAAAATAAAAAGAGCGGCTCACAGGAACCACTCTTTTTTGTATACTGCTTCGGGGTTACAGCCCCAGCCAATCCTCCACGCTTGCCTTGATCTCGCCGTAGGCGATCTCGGCGGCGGCACGGTCGGCGGCACGCAGGGAATAGTAGAACTTCAGCTTCGGCTCGGTGCCGCTGGGACGGGCCACCAGACTGCCCTCCTGCCCCAGCCGGAACTCCATCACATTGGAGGAGGGGAGACCGGTGGGGGTCTTGCCCTCGCCGTCCTCATACCGGATGCCGGACTCATAATCGGTGTGGCCGGTCACCGCCCGCCCGCCGATGGCAATGGGCAGCTCGGTGCGCAGCGTTTCCATCAGCGCCGCCATCTTTTCCATGCCGTCGCTGCCGGGGAAGGTATAGCTGTCCACCTTGTTAAAATAGTAGCCGTACTGCGCATAGAGGTCGTCCAGCGCCTCACCGAGGTTCTTGCCCCGGCCCTTGTACCACGCCGCCATTTCGCAGATGAGCATCGAAGCGACCACCGCGTCCTTATCCCGCACATAGCCGCCGGAAAGATAGCCGTAGCTTTCCTCGAAGCCGAAAAGGAACCGTTCGGGGTGACCCTCGGCCTCCAGATGGGCGATCTGCTCGCCGATGTACTTAAACCCGGTGAGCACCTGCCGCATCTCCACGCCGTAGTGGGCGGCGATGGCATCGCTCATGGTGGTGGAAACGATGCTGCGCACCGCCACGGGATGCTCCGGCATGGTGTGCAGCTCCTGCCGGGTACGGCAGATGTAATCCAGCAGCAGGGCGCCCATTTCGTTGCCGGAAATGAGCCGGGGCGTGCCGTTTTGCAGCACGGCGGTGCCCACCCGGTCGCTGTCGGGATCGGTGGCCAGCAGCAGGTCAGCCCCCAGCTTTTCGCACAGGTTCAGGCCCGGCTGCATCGCCTCCAGAATTTCGGGATTGGGATAGGGGCAGGTGGGGAAGTCGCCATCCGGCTTTTCCTGCTCCGGCACCACCGTAATATCGGTATGCCCCATCCGCTTCAGGACGGTCATCACCGGCACCAGCCCGGCGCCGTTAAGGGGGGTGTAGACCAGCCGCAGCCCGGCAGCCTTGCCGATCTCCGGGCGCAGCGCCTGCGCCATCACCGCAGCGTAGTAGCGCTCGATAAGCGCATCATCAATGTATTGGATGGTACCGGCGGCCAGCGCCTCATCAAAATCCGCCAGCTTCACGTCATCAAAAATATCGGTCTTTTCGATCTCGGCGGAAACGGCGGCAGCCACCTCTCCGGAGATCTGCGCACCGTCGGCGGCATAGGCCTTGTAGCCGTTGTAGCGGGCGGGATTGTGGCTGGCGGTCACCATCACACCGCCCTCACAGCGGCGGTCCAGCACCGCAAAGGAAAGGGCGGGGGTGGGCATCAGCCGGGGATAAAGATAGACCCGGACGCCGTTGGCGGCCAGTACCCGTGCCGTTTCCCGCGCAAAAACATCGCTCTTGTGGCGGCTGTCGTAGGAAATGGCGGCGGAAGGGGTCTTATTCTGGGTCAGCAGGTAGGCGGCAAAGCCCTGTGTTGCCTGCCGCACGGTGTAGATATTCATGCGGTTGGTGCCGGCGCCCAGCTCGCCCCGCAGCCCGCCGGTGCCGAATTCCAGCGACCGGTAAAAGCGCCGCCCTTTCGGGCGTGAGGGTTCAGACGGGAAAAAGGGAAAGGTTCAATGGACTCATCCAGATAGCAAACATAATAATTGGTAATGAAGCCACAAACCGAGGAGTTTCACCTACATCTGCAGTCATAATTCGAAGCGTAAAGATTTACCCTATCGTAAACGAACAGGAAATCGTTTCATCTACAGACTACTTCTTGGATATTAAAGATATTGATGAAGGACTGTATATTTTAAAAAATGGTGTAGATTCATTTATTTCTTACACTTGTAAATTGCGTCACAAAAACATTGAAAAGATGCTTGTCAACAATTCACGCATTATTTTCAACATAGAGTTTGATTATATTGAAGACGAAAGCGGTTTGTTTGAACATGGTAACATGGAATGGAATCATTATCGTTCGGAGGCAATTATTGAATTAGAAAAGGACCCTGGAAGTGAGTGGCTTTGTGTAGATTATGGAACCTCTGCAACGGTAGCAGTATTCGGTGATGGAACAGAACGTAATTTCCAGTTATTAAGACTTAACGAAAGGAATAAGGAAATCATTGCCGAGCGTGAAAACGAGCGATTTAGAAATCCCCGCTTTGAGGAAGGGATTAATTTCCTATCTTCAAATATCATGCTCCAAAGTAACATCCCTTCTTTAGATGCTGATTCTATAGACCATTCTCTTGTTTATTTATCACCAAGTGAACCACGTTTCCATGCAAAGGGATTCCGCTTACCTTATATGAAGGCTCTTGTTGGCTACAAGAATATCCCCAATGGCGATATGTATTCAGCATTTAAGTATAAACTCCATGAATCGGACAAAGATATCTTAACGTTTGAGGACAACCCATTGGATGTTGACCAAATATTCAGGTCAACCTACCGGTCTCTATTTAAGGATTATATTACAGTATGTATTCCACACGGCAAGTCGGTCAACAAAATTGTATTCCTCCTGTTCCGTGAGCTGCCGCCAAAGCAGAGCGTTTAAATTACCGAAAGCCAATCTTTCAGCGCTTC
>ENA-UEQL01000952-UEQL01000952.1-human-gut-metagenome-genome-assembly--contig:-NODE-952-length-20843-cov-11.860108_pt1 | contig 20843 bp, 20 predicted proteins | sample MGYA00242905_ERZ507926 | MGnify/ENA primary metagenome ERZ507926 (study PRJEB26167, sample SAMN06115531) | human gut metagenome | host: Homo sapiens | place: China:Henan | collected 2015-09-09...
ATACGTGGACATACATATAAACACCGATACTTTAACCACCTTTTTGGAAAGCATTATTTACAGATGGCAGGAAAACTGCGGAACCACCTCGGTCAGCGACACTACGTTCATACTAGACAAGAATTTTTCAAATATCATAGAGCCCGAGTTTTGCGACCAAAACAGTTGGTTTTTAAGATATTATTTCATGCCTTTTATCAGACACGTGTACATGGACGAAATAAGGAATTTGCGCCACACCAATTACAGAGTTCTGCGGGACAACAATATCCATATTCTGTGCGAGACGGACAACGGTTATGTCGAAATGGTAAACTGCATTTATCTCGACGACAGTTTCAACTACGAATATATGGAAATTTTTGGAAACGAAAGAATAATCGCCATAGGCGCCACATGGACTGGCACGGAATACTCCCAAAGCTGGTTAGACGGAGTAAACGAATTTTTAAACGAATACGGTGTTCCACGAAACAGAGTAAAGCTGTACATGTACGGTATCAATCTTAACGAACTGTCTTTCGGTTTTTATGAAAAATTTACTTGCAGAGATTTGGATTTCGATTTGCAGATTCTCGACGACTTCCTCCATGACAGAGAGCTTTTTAAGTACGACAACCGTGGCGGCAGATGCGAGGTCACGCACAGACCGACAGTTCAAGGCACTAACCCATGGATGGTCGATATATTGGAAGGTCAAGGCAACGATGATTATACGAGTTTTGTAAAAGCATTGAAATTTTTTAAAAACGGCGAAGCTGACGAATACGAAAACAGCGACAAGGAGTATTATGAAAATTACGACGAAAGCTGGGGACGGAATGACACTTATTAATTCGGACAATTTGCCGTATAAATAAAAAAGGAGGAAAAAATGAAGAAAAAAATTCTGCCGATGTTCTTTTTGCTGTCTTTGGCAATAGGGCTGTGTATAGCCGTGTCGGGCTGCTCGGCGCTCAAGCTGAAAGCGCCCGCAAATCTGCGGGTGTCGGACGACGGTTTTTTGTCCTGGGACGAAGTGGACGGCGCCGCCGCCTATCGCGTATTTATAAACGACGGTGTTTTCGATACGGACGAAAACCGTCTGGATATATTCTGGCTCACCGACAGCTACGGCGAGTATTTGATTGACGTTGTTGCGCTGGACGCAAAAAACAGGATAAAATCCGAGTCTTCCGAGCTTTTTGAATACGATTTGCAGGACTCGGGAGGCTGGACGCTGCAATACAACGGGGAAGGCTATGACGTCGCGGGCACGGAGGACAGCAAAAACGTCGTGAGCGGAAAAGTCATTTTGCCCTCGGTCTACAACGATTTGCCTGTGACGGGTATTGCCGACGAGGCTTTCATGCTTTGCAAAAACCTGACCTCTATCATTATTCCCGACAGCATAACGGAAATAGGCCAAGCGGCTTTCAACTGTTGCACCTCTCTTGCGCGGGCGGAGCTGCCCCGCCGACTGAAAAGTCTGGAACGCATAGCTTTCGGCGGCTGCAAAACCCTGACCGAGTTGAAAATACCCAAAACCGTGCAATACATAAGCGGCGAAATGATGAACGGCTGCAACGGCATAACGACTCTCGAAATAGAGGAAGGCAACGAAATTTACGAAAGTCAAGGCAACTGCATAGTAAGAAAGGCGGACAGACAGCTCGTATGCGGCACGAAAAACTGCGAAATCCCCGAAAATATCGCGAGCGTCGGGGAAAACGCTTTTTACAAAATGGACATAGAAAAACTGTCCCTTCCCAAAGGAGTGGAAAGCATAGGCACGGCGGCGTTTCAGTATTGCGAAAAGCTTAAAGAGCTTTGTCTGTCCGACGGCTTGAAGAAAATAGGCAGTCGCGCTTTCAGCGGCTGCGCATTCGACTACGTGTCTATACCTATGAGCGTAGAAAGCATAGGCGCCGATGCCTTCAACTTTTTTCACGGCTTGTCGGTCACTCTGCCAAAAAGCGTCAAAAAGCTGGGCGCAAATGCTTTCGACAAATACGTAACCATTTACACCGACTTAAAACACGACGAAAACTACCCCGAAGACTGGAAGCTGCCGGAGACACAGATGGATTCTTCATTTATTTATTCCTTTGACAGTTACGCCCCGGCTTTCCCCGTAAAGCAGCGCATAATCACCGACTGCGTATTTGTCTGCGAGGACGGCGTGCCCTACGTCGACTCGTTTAATCCGGAGCACAACTTGGATTCGGACGCGGGAAACTCCGACAATCCATATCAGGTTCCCGGCAGGGCGGGCTATGTGTTCGGCGGCTGGGCAGACGGCAACGGAAACGTAGTCTGGCATACGGAGTTTCATATCTTTCAGAAAGTTTCGGGAAGCGACCCATCTTTATCGGGAGCCGATTTGAGTTATACGCCTAAAAGCAAATACATCCTGTCTCTGTCCGGTCCTGCCGGAGAAATCCCGTCGGGAAACCTGCTTTACGCCGTCTGGACTCCCTCAAATTGAATCTGAGACAAAACAAAAGTCAAATCAATTTAAACGCGGTCTTTGACAGACCGCGTTTTTCGTCGCTTTGTCCCGACAGACGCTTAAATCTAAACGCAGAGCCGCCGACTTGCCGACAATCAAAAACTTGTCAAGCGGAGATTAAGATGCTATAATTTCAGATATGAAAATAATCCATTGCGCCGACCTTCATCTCGACTCCAAGCTCGCGGGACTGAGCCACAACAAAGCCATTGCCCGCAGGCAGGAGCTGACCGACACATTCAGAAGCCTTGCGGCGCAGGCTGCCGAAAACAAAATAGACGCCGTCGTCATAGCGGGCGATTTGTTTGACGACAGGTTCGCGTCGGCGCGCACCAAAAACGAGGTCGCGGATATACTCGCGGGCTGCGGCTCCGTGCATTTTTATCTGCTTGCGGGCAATCACGACGGAGGCTTCGACGAGGCGTTTGTCAAAAGACTGCCCCCCAACGCGCATATTTTCGCAAAAAACGGCGTGACGCGCTTTGACCTGAACGAGGTGAGCTTTTTCGGCGCGGAGGGCGAAAGCCTGTCCCCCGCTCTATTGGAAAGCATCGAAATGGAGCCGTCCCGCTTCAACGTGCTTGTCACTCACGCAGACCTCGCGGCAAAAAGCAGTTACGGAGGACTCGACCTCAGACTGCTGCGGGACAAGCCCGTAGACTATGTTGCGCTGGGGCACATACACCGCCCCTATCTGACGCGGGCGGGACGCGGGCACGCGGCTTACTCGGGATGTCTGGAATGCAGAGGCTTCGACGAGCCGGGCGAGCACGGATTTTATCTGTTGAAGACGCACCTTGCGGCGGACGACCCCAACCGCATAATTTTCGTGCCCTTTACCCGTCGGGTTTGCTACGAAATCAACCTTGACGTATCGGACGCGGGCAGCCGCACGGAGCTTGTCGAGAAGCTTAAAAGCGCTCTTTCGGGAGTGCGCTCCGACGATATGCTGAGCTTAACCCTTACGGGAGAAGCCGCCGAGGGGCTGGACGCGGAAACGGCGCTCACGCCGTTTCTTGAAAGCAATTTCTATGCGGTAAGAATCAAAAACAAAACCAAAATAAAAATAGAGCCTGACAAATACGCCGACGACGTGTCCCTCAAAGCGGAGTTCGTGCGCACGGCAATGCAGGCGGGGCTGGACGACGAAACGCTAAGGGACGTCCTTAAATACGGCTTCAACGCGCTGATGAACGAGGAGATCGATTTGCTGTGAAAATCAGGGAAATTTACGTAAAAAGCTTCGGATGTCTTTCCGACTTCAAAAAGGAATTTCACGACGGCTTCAACGCGGTGACCGAGAACAACGGCTTCGGCAAAACGACGCTGGCAACCTTTGTCAAGGCTATGTTCTACTCGCTCGGTTATTCCCGTTCAAGCGCGTTGGAAGAAAACGAGCTAAAACGCTTCCGTCCCTGGAACAGCACGGAAAAATTCGGCGGCAGCGTGACATTCGAGCATGACGGAAAGCTTTATCGGATAGAACGAACCTTCGGCGCCACCCAAAAGGACGAAACCGCTTTTCTCGTGGATTTTGAAAAAAACAAAAAAACCGACGTGAGCAAGTCCGATTTGGGAAAAAGACTTTTCGGCATAGACGCGGCTGCGTTTGAAAGATGTCTGTACCTGCCGCAAAAACAAATAGAAATAAAAAGCAACGACAGCTTTGTGGAAAAGCTGAGCAACCTGCTCGACAACGCGGAGGACAACAACAACTTTTCCGCAGCGACTGCAAGGCTGAGAGAGTTTTCCAAAAAGCTCAGGCTTGAAAGAGGCAGCGGCGGTCTGCTCTTTGAAACGGAGCAAAAAAAGCGACAGCTCGAAGCGCAGCTGTGCCGACAGCAGGAGGCGCAGCGCAAGCTGGACGAAAACCGCAGACAAACTCTCGACGCGCTGCGCGCGGCGGAAAAGGGAAGCGCACGGCTAAAAGCCCTCGACGCGCAGCTCAAATCGCTGGAAAAACAACGGCAGAACGCGCAGGCGGCGGGACTCAAACAAATTGTTCTTCAACGGCAGTCCGAGCTGGAACAGAAGCTGGACGCGCTCGAAGCAAAGCAGTCCGAGCTTAAAGCTCCGCAAAAAAAGCCCTCCAAAAAATTTACTCTTTGCGCCTGTGCGGGAGCGCTGGTTCTCGCCGCGCTGTCCGTGCTGTTCTTTTGTCTCAATCAGGCGGCGGCGGGCGGCATTTTCGCCGCGCTGCTCGCGGCAGGCGCGGCAGCCTGTTTTTTTGTGAGAAAAAAACGACTGAAAACGCTGGAAGAAAATTTCAGAACGCAAAGCCGAGCGCTGGAAGCCGAAAAGCAGACGGTCGTCGGACTGCTTGAAAAAGCACGGCGGGAGCTGACGCAGTGCGCGGCCGCCGACGCCTGCGAGTTTGACGAAAAAATTTACGGACAGACGCTCGCAGAGCGCGAAAAACTTGCGGCGGAGCTTTCCGCACGGCAGGCGCTTCTCGCGCAGCTGAAAACCGAGGCGGAGTTTCTTGCAAGGGACACGGGAGACGTCGCGGACACGGAAAATATGCTGGACAACGCAACGGAAAGACTCGAAGCTCTGCGCAAAAAATACTATACCGCCCAAACGACTATGAGACTGCTTGCCCAAGCCAAAGAAAAGCTCACCACCGCTTACGCGCCAAAGCTTAGAGAAAACTTTTTGAGTCTCGTTTCTCAAGCCACCGACGGAGCGTTCAGCGACGCGATAGTATCCGCCGATTTCAGAACGGAGCTGACGGCGGACGGAGCGACAAGGGAAATGGGTTATTTTTCCAAAGGCACGCGGGAGCTGTCCGACTTTTGCCTGAGGCTCGCCCTGATAAAAACCATGTACGGAGGCAATCCCCCCATTCTAATCCTCGACGACCCCTTCGTAAACCTCGACGACGGAAATTTCCGCCGCGCGGTAAAGCTGCTCAAAACCGCCGCGCCGAGCTGCCAAATCATCTATCTGTCCTGCACGGCGCGCGCAACGGCTCAGACGATATAATCAACGCAAATCGGGTTTTGATTAAAGACAAAAGCCCGATTTTTGTTTGCTTTTGCTATTTTCAGGGCAATTGTGTCATAAGGATTGACAAAAGAAACCAATATTGTTTTAATATAAAATACGAGGAGATACTGTCCTGTCGTTATAATTTCGCAATTAAATAGCTCTAAATTGTTTTGTCTGTTGAAAAGGAGGTATATATGGACAAATTCAAAAAAACAATGGTAAAGTCATTGGCGGTTATTCTGATTTTGGCGATGTGTCTCGGGTTTGCCGCATGCGAGCCTAAGGACGACACCGTATACCAATTTGAAGAAGCGATAGAAAATCTGTACGGCAAGTTTAAAATAAAACTGGAAAAAAACAGGTTGACGGAGATTGACGACGTCGCCAAAGTTTCGGTGCTCATGACCTCCGCCGTGAGATACGATATGACCGTAGGCTCTTTCGAGGAGGAAAACGACAACGAAATTCTTATGTGCAAAGCCATATTCACCGACAACGACGGCACGGTGCACGAGCTGAATGTCGGAACGCAAGGCGCGTCCGACGGACTGCTGGAAATCAAAATCAGACGGGGCGAAAAAATAAGAAAAAACTTTTATCTACCCGCCGCACAGCGCACATTGGGCGGAGAAAAAATCCCTTATCCCGAAGGAAGATATGAAATCGTGCTGTATTTGCTTACTCCTATGGGCGAAACGGGTTACTTTCACACAGATTTGTACATATTCGTACAGTTGCCGTAAAAGGTTTGTTTTAAATTCAAGTTCTTCTAATTGCCGTCGGCGGAAGTTTGCTCCGCCGACGGCGTATTTATCCTGCGCACAACCTGTTGCACAAGTGGATTTCGCCGTATAATCAAAAAAGCCTGCTAAAATTCTCCGAGAGGTTAAATATGAAAAAGGAGAGAAAAAAGAACGCCAAGGAACGCAGCTCCTCAAGCTATATAAAGGAATTTATACCTTATTACAAGCCTTACAAAAAGCTGCTGTTTTTCGATATGCTTTGTTCGGCAATCGCCACCGCCGTCGAGCTTGTTTTTCCGAGCTTTGCCCAACGTATCACAAACGAAGCGATTGACGTGGGTTACGTGGTGCTCAGAACGGTTCTTATTTACGGGGTCATACTTCTCGCTCTGCGCTCCGTCGAAGTGGCTTGCAGGTTTTTCGTAAACAAGTACGGCCACATAATGGGCGTCAAAATCGAATCCGACCTAAGGCGGAACCTTTTCGGCAGGTTTCAGCTGCTGTCGCACGGTTTTTACGACGAAAACAAGGTCGGCTCCCTCATGTCTAGGATTACCACCGATTTGTTCGACATAACGGAGTTTTCCCACCACTGCCCCGAAACGCTGTTTATAAGCGGCTTGAAGCTCATAGGAATCTTTACCATACTCATGATTCAACAGCCGCTTATGACACTGTGCGTGTTTGCGATTATCCCCGTCATGGCGTGGCTGACGGTGCTGTTCAACGGAAAATGGGACAAGGTTTGGCAGAAAAACCGCCACAACCAATCGGAAATCAACGCCCAGGTCGAGGACACGCTGAGCGGAATCCGCGTCATGAAATCCTTTGCAAACGAGGATATAGAACAACAAAAGTTTGACAGGGGAAACAAGGAGCTTGTCAAATCCAAATCGGAAGTTTATCACTACATGGGCGTATTTTTCGCGTCGCTCAGAGGTATGGACGCGGTTATGTACGTCTTTATACTTATACTCGGCGGACTGTTCAAGATAGACGCGGGACTGTTCGTCGCGTATCTGCTGTACGCTACGGTGCTTATGTCTACCCTCATATCCTTTGCCGACTACTCCGAACAGTTTGAACGGGGCATAACCGCGTTCAAACGCTATCAGCAGATTATGGATACCCCCGTATCCCCCGCCGACAAGGAGGACGCCGCAGAGTTGAAGGACGTACAAGGCAACGTGCGTTTCGACAACGTCACTTTTTCCTACTCCAAAGACGGCAAAAAGGTGTTGGACAAGCTCAATCTCACAATAAACAAGGGAGAAATCGTCGCGCTTGTCGGTCCGAGCGGCGGCGGAAAGACCACTATCGCAGGTCTTATACCGCGTTTTTACGACGTGACCGAGGGCGCCGTAACCGTAGACGGCATAGACGTCAGGGACGTAACCATGAATTCCCTGCGCAAAAACATCGGAATGGTGCAGCAGGACGTATATCTTTTTTGGGGAACGGTCGCCGAAAACATAGCTTACGGCAAACCCGACGCAACGCGCGAGGAAATCGAGGAAGCCGCCAAAATGGCGGGCGCGGACGAATTTATACGCACGCTGCCCGACGGATACGAAAGCTACGTGGGCGAAAGAGGCGTCAAGCTGAGCGGCGGGCAAAAGCAGCGCATTTCCATAGCGCGGGTATTTCTCAAAAATCCCCCGATAATAATACTCGACGAGGCTACAAGCGCGTTGGACAACGAAAGCGAGGTCAAGGTTCAGCAGTCCCTCGACAAGCTTGCCAAGGGACGCACGTCGCTGATTATCGCGCACAGGCTGTCCACCATACGCAACGCCACAAAAATCATAGTAATAACCGAAAAGGGAATACAGGAGCAGGGCACGCACGACGAGCTGATGGAGCACGACGGTATTTACAAAAAGCTGTACGAATTGAGCCGCCGCACGGAAATTTTACATCAGGAGCTTAGCTGAAAAATAGGCGCAAAAAGGTTTCAAGCCCCTTTTCCAGCACGCTTTCGTCAAAGTCGAAATAAGGAGAGTGCAAGGGCGGAACTTCTCCGACGCCCAAAAACATATACAGCGACGGACATACCTTTCCGTAAGCGGAAAAATCCTCTGCCTGCAAAAACGGAGCGGGCAGAGAGCCGACGTTTGCCGCCTCCTGCGCGAGAGCAAACAGACGTGCGCAGTTGCAAACCGCGCCGCTGCCCTCCCTTATTTCGCAAAAAACGGCAAACCCTTTGTCGCGGCTGTCACAGACAGCCGCGTTTATTTTTTCCTTTGCCCTACAAAACGCGCGCGGCTCGACCGCCCTGAGCGTGCCTTCGAGCTTGAAGCCTCCGCCTATGACGTTGCGCGCTCCGGACGGTCTTTCGTTGCAGGAAGAAACGCCTTTCAAGGCTCTCTCTATACTTCTTATTTCCGCAGCCAGACCTGACGTTCGGCAAATTTCGCAGCCTGTCAGCCTGCCGAATTTGAGCAGACAGGGGCTTTTTGCGCTTCCCGTTTCGGAAACCTCCTTTTCGAGAGAAAGCAGCAGGCGCGCCGCCTCCGCCAAACTGTCGGCGCCGTTGTCCGCAGCGTGGGACTGCGGACAGCTTATCGTTATGTCCACCTCGGCGTTTTGAGCCAGACACACGCCCGCCGTCGAATAAACTTCGCCTTTTTTCAGTTTCGGCCAAAGATGCAGCGCAAAAATCCTGTCCGTGCGCGTTTCCGCAAGAATACCGCTGTCTACGACAGCCTCCGCGCCCCCCGCGCTCTCCTCTCCCGACTGAAACAGAACAAGCGCGTTCCTTTTCGCCTTGCTCTTTTCTTCCTCCGAAAGCGCGTCCAAAACCCTGCAAAGAGCCGCGCAGACAGCCATATGTCCGTCGTGACCGCAGGCGTGCATAAAGCCTTTTCTGTTTGACTTATACGCCGATTCGTTAAGCTCGTTGACGGGCAGAGCGTCAAGCTCGCATCTGAAAGCGGCGGTATTTTCCTTGCCGAAGTCGAAAAACAACGCCACGCTTCCGCAGCTCAGTTCTCGCTTTTCGCATTCCGCGTCGGAAAAAAGCGACAGCAGATAACGCCGCGTATCGGTCTCCCGAAAGGACTGCTCGGGAATCATGTGCAAGGCGCGCCGCGTGTCGGTCATAAACCGACTCAGGGCGGCGGCGCGCGCAAAAAGACCGTCGCTCACGAAAAAATACCCTCGGCAATCTTAACGGCGTTGGCGGCGGCTCCGCGCAGGAGATTGTCCGCAACGCAGTAGAGCAACAGCTCTCTTTCGTCCGCCGCGCTTTTGCGGACGCGCCCTACCGCAACCCAATCCGTGCCGCACACGTCGCGGCACAGAGGAACCTCTTTTAAAACAATTCCCTCCTGCGCCTTCAACGCGCTTATAACCTCTTCCGTTTTAAAATCCCTGCCCGCGCGCATGACTATGCTGACTCCGTGACCGTTGGGCACGGGTACGCGCACGCAGGTTGCGGAAATTTTCAAATCGGGTCTGTGGAGAATTTTTTTGGTTTCGTTTATCATCTTTACTTCCTCCTCCGTGCTGCCGTCCGACAGAAAAGCGCCTATTTTGGGCAAACAGGTCGAGGAAATATCCGTACCGAAAAAAACGTCCGCCCTGCCCGCCCGCGCGTTTTCCAGCGCGTCCAGTCCGCGTTTGCCCGTCCCGCTCACCGCCTGAAAGGTGGTGAATGCCACAGATTGAGGAACCATATCCCTGAGCGCCCAGAGCGGCAGCGCAGCCTGAATGGTGGAGCAATTGGGATTGGCAACGAGCTTTTTTCCCCTCGCGTCGGCAAGATTGATTTCGGGAACGACGAGCGGCACGTCTTTGTCCATACGCCATCGGCTGCTGTTGTCTATGACGACCGCGCCGCTTGAAACGGCAACGGGCGCGTACATTCCGCTTACTTCGCCGCCCGCCGAAAACAGCGCTAAATCCACGCCAGCAAAGCTGTCTTTTCCAAGCGCACTTACCCTGTGCTTTTCGCCGTTGAACTCCAACTCTTGCCCGTCGCTTTTTTCCGAAGCAAAAAGCGACAGCTTTTCGGGCACAAATTCCGCTTTTTCCATACAGCGCAGAAAAGCGCGTCCCACAAGCCCCGTCGCGCCCACCACGGCAACCGAAATTTTTTTCTTTTTCATTTTCATCCCCTGAGACCTTGAACCGTCATGGTTTTTAAGCGCGTTTGACCGTCCGCGCGCTTGACAATCTTTGCGGGACAGCCTGCCGCCACGCAATCGGGCGGCACGTCCGCAGTTACGACGGCTCCCGCGGCAACCACCGCGCCGTCGCCTACCGCAACTCCCTCCAAAAGCACTGCGTTTGCGCCTACGGTAACATTGTTGCCGACGACGACGGGCTTTGCCGAAGGCGGTTCAAGCACGCCCGCTACGACCGCGCCCGCGCCTATGTGGCAATTTTCGCCTATGCGCGCGCGTGCGCCCACCACCGCGTTCATGTCAATCATCGTCCTTTCGCCGATTTCCGCGCCTATGTTGATAACCGCTCCCATCATGACTACGGCGTGTTGTCCTATTTTAACCCCCTCTCTCACAATCGCCGCAGGCTCTATTCTTGCGTTAAAATTTTCCTTGTCGGCAAGCGGAACGCCGCTGTTGCGCGCAAACGCAAAGCAGCGTCGCTTTGCCACCGCCTCCACGTTTTCTTTTAGAACGCGCTCTATACTATGAAAATCTCCGAACACAACACAGTCGCCCGCTCCGAAAACGTCGCAGTCGGGAAAATCCAGCCGCCTGTTCAATTTGAGAAAAAACACCGACGGAGTGCTTTTGGGGGCGGACGAAATATATTCCAGCAATTGCTCCGTGTCCTGCAAGTCAATCATATCTTTCCCCTCCTTTCAATACGTCCGACATGGTGAAAAATCCTTTTTTGTCTCCGTCGCACAGCCACTGCGCCGCAGTAAGCGCGCCCCGTGCAAACACGCTTCTGTCAAGAGCCGTGTGGCAAAGCGTCAGCGTCTCGGCCTCTCCCAGAAACATGACCTCGTGTCTGCCGCAAACGCCGCCGCCGCGCAGCACGCTCACTCCTATCTCGTTTTCCCGTCTCTGTCCGCGTCCTCTCCTGTCGAAAACCGCCTCTTTTCCGCCTACTCCCTTCAAAACCTCCAAGAGCGCGAGCGCGGTGCCGCTCGGCGCGTCCGTCTTGCGTCTGTGGTGCGTTTCGCACAGCTCCGTGTCGAAGCCGTCTCCGAGCAATGCCGCAGCCTGCCCCGCAAGACTCAGCAAGACGTTTAAGCCGTAGGAAAAGTTTGCCGACATGACGACGCCGCAGCTTTCCGCAAGCTTTCTTATCCTTTCCTTTTGCTCCGCGCTGTGCCCCGTGCAGCCTATAACCGCCTTGACGCCACGTTCCGCGCAAAATCCGCAAAGCGAGTCGGTGTTGTCGGGATGGGAAAAATCGATTACAACGTGCGGTTTTTGTCCGAGATTTTCAAGCCTGCCGCCTTCAAGCGGCTCCACCACGCCCGCGACGCCAATCCCAGACTCGGCCGCAACCCGTTCCGTCAGCCTCCCCATGACGCCCGCGCCCAGCACGGCAATATTCATACGGGTTCCCTCCCGTCCAGCAAAGAGAAAAGACGGCTTGCGTTTTCGCTACGCATGCTTTTGAGCGGCAGGCGACATCCACCCGCGTCAAGCCCCGCATATTTAAGCGCCGCTTTGATTGGCAGAGGATTGGTGTCGGCAAACAGAGCGTCCGTCAGTTTAAGACGGGAAAGTTGGATTTTGCGCGCGGTAACGCAGTCTCCGTCCCAAAAATCCTGCGCAAGCCGCGTCACAACGGCAGGTTCAAGATTGCTCCATACGCTCACCGCGCCCGACGCTCCCAATGCCAAGGCGGGCAGAATCATATCGTCGTTGCCGCACAGCACGGTGAAATCGTCGTCGGCAAGCGCGCATACGTGAGACAAAAAGCTTATGCTTCCGCCGGCTTCCTTTATGCCCGCGACGTTTCCGTGCGCTTTCAGCCGTCCGAGCACAGGCAGCGAAATACAGCTTCCCGTGCGGGACGGCACGTTGTAAAGCAGTACGGGCGCCGCAGCCGCGTCTGCAACGGCGGCAAAATGGGAATACATTCCCTCGTCGTCGGGCTTGTTGTAATAGGGCGCGACGGACAACAGAAAATCCGCGCCCATGTCGCCGTATCTTTTGGCGAGCGAAACAGCCTGCCGCGTGTCAAAGGAGCCGCAGCCGACAATTATCGTCGTCCTGCCCTTGAACTTTTTTACGGCGCGCTCGACTATCATGTCTTTTTCCTCCCGAGAGAGCGTGGGCGCTTCGCCCGTCGTACCGACGAGAACGACGCCCTTGACGCCCCCCTTTATCTGACGTTCGATAAAAAATTCCGTTTTTTCCGCGTCAACCTCGCCGCTGCTTTTAAACGGCGTGACCAAAGCCGTGTAAATTCCCTTTTCCATAAATTCTCCTTTTCAACAAAAATCGTCGGCGCAGAAATTTCCGTCGTAAACGAAACGCGCTTCGCCCGCAATCCAGATGTTTCCGTTTTCCTCGTACACTTCCGTGTCTCCGCCCTCCGCGCTTACCTTGGCGGTTAAGTCCGAAAACCCCAAAACCCGCCTCGAAGCGGCAAAAGCGGCAGCCGCGCCCGTGCCGCACGCCGCCGTGCGCCCTACGCCGCGCTCGAATGTCACTATTTTCAAAATGCCGTCCTTTTTTATTTGCACCCAGTCCACGTTGAAGCTGTCCTTGTTGCGCCGCCACATGCTCTCGGCACAGGCAAGCCCGCAGTTGGCGACCACGATATGGGGCGCGCCCGTATTCAGGGCAACCGCGCGACAGCCCTCCCCGCCCGCTCCGTCGGGCAGGTCGGAAAAAATCGGACGCCCGAGGTTGAGCGCGCACACAAAAGGGCTGCGGCAAATCAGCCGAGTTTCAATGCTCCCCGCCGCCGTAACCAAAGCGTCGGGGAATTTTCCCGTCGTCCTCAAAGCGTGCAGGGCGCAGCACCTCAATCCGTTGCCGCACATATCCGCCTCGCTGCCGTCCGCATTGAAAATTCTCACGCTTTTTTTGTCCCGCGCGAAAATCAGCAGACCGTCCGCGCCCGCTCCCTTTTTGCGCTCGCACAAAATACGCGCCAAGGATGAAAATCCCATTTCGCAAGCATCCTCGTCCGCTATTGCAAAGTCGTTTGACAACGCCTGATATTTAAAAAACTTCATGTCCGCCCACCCGTTTTTTTCAATATAATATTTTATTCCGCACCTATGAGAAAGAGACCTCTCCGTTTTTAGGCAAAATAAAAAAAACGCGCCCGAAAGGCGCGTTTGGGTTCGGTTCCAAACACTAAACCGCTTTTTTTACAACATTTTTCTCGAAAAAATCCGTGAGAGCTTCTATACTCCTGCCGCTTAGCGCGCCCACAGCCTTCAACGCCTCGTGGTAGGCGACGTTTCGGGGCAGCTTGCATATCTGCATAAGCGCGTCCCGCAAAACGTAAACCTCGCGCATATATGTGCGCAGACTGTCAACGCCCTTTTTGGTAAGCACGATTTTCTTTTTGCTTTCGCGCGACAGGTATCCGTCCGTTTCCAGTCTGTCTACCGCGCGATAGGCGCTGACCTTTGTCACTCCCGCCTTCAACGCAAGCGCAGTCAGACTGACTCCGTTTTCGCCGTCGCACAGACTGTCTGCCGCAATGAGATATTTCAACATGGATGCGGACATAAATTTACCTCCCGTTACCAATTTGAGTTCGCATTTGCGAACTTGACGTTTGAATCAAGGAGCCGCTTTACGACTCCTGTTGAATGATAGCATATAAAAACGGTTGTGTCAAGCGAAAAAAGCGTTTCAGTCGCACGCGGCGAATTTTTTAATCAATTCAAACATATCGTCCGAAACGACGTGTTCGATTCTGCACGCGTTGGCTTCGGCAAGGGCTGCGTCGGCGCCGATTTTTATCAGCGCGCGCGTAATATAATAGTGCCTTTCAAACACGGAGGAGGCTTTTTCTTCACCGCTTGCGGTTAGCGTCAAGTCTCCGTTTCTGTCCATGTTTACGTAGCCCTTTTGGATAAGCAGGTTTACCGCGCGGGATACGCTTGACTTGGCGTAACCCAGCTCCTCGACCACGTCCACGGAACGGACATTGCCCTTTTTTTTCTTTAAAAGCAAAATGGTTTCGAGGTACATTTCCTCAGATTCTCTCGTCCTCATAGGTTTTGTTCCTTTTTAATATTATAACGTCAAGAGCCGCGGATGTAAAGTGATTGCGTCCCTTCAAACACAAACCGCCCCTGACGGGGCGGCTCGTGCAAAATTTTTACAAGGAAAAACAAAATCTTTTGTCGTTGATTACTTTGATTTGCGCTTGTCGGGCTTTTTGCCGCACCCAGCGCAGCCGCCGCAGCAATCGGCGCAGTCACAGCCTGTTTTGCCTTTGACTCGGCGGATAATCGCGGAGATTAGCACTCCGAGCACTATAACCGCGCATACTACGATGGCGACGATTTCTATCGGTTCCATTTAAAGCCTCCTTTTAAGCTCTTCTTCTTTTAAACCTGCCTTGGTTGAAAAGCACTATTCCGACAACCGTGACGGCAATTGCGGCGGCGAAGATAAAGGACGTCCACCACCACGAGCCGATGAGGTACACCGCAGCGGAAACTATGTAAGACGTGACCAGCCAGAAAAGCAGCGTATAATTGAAACGCTTTTTGTCGGGCAGCTCCGCCTTGGCGGTAGCGACGGCGGCAAAGCAAGGAATGGTGGTCATGTTGAATGCGATAAAGGACAGCAGCGCCGGCACCGTTATGCCTGTCGCCTGCATCATTACCAACACCTCTTCGACGCCCTCCTCGGTTCCCTCAAAGCCGGCTACGATGCAGGCGGCGAGCACGCTGAAGGTCGAAATGACGTTTTCCTTGGCAATCAGTCCCGTGATTGCCGCGACAACGAACACCCAGCCCCACGAGCCGAGCTGACTGCCGAAGCCCAGCGGAGTGAACAACGGCTGAACCAGCTGTCCCAATCCCGCAAGTATGCTTTGGTTGATTTGCTCGTCCGGCAGGAACTGCCACGAGAAGCTGAAATGACTGATAAACCAGATGACAATTGTGGAGGCGAGTATTATCGTAAACGCCTTTTTGACAAAATGCTTGGTTTTGTCCCACAGGTGCAGCATCAGGTTTTTGAACTGCGGAGCGTGGTAACTCGGCAGCTCCATGATAAAGGGAGGAACCTCCCCTCTCATCGTCGTGTTGCGCATCAAAAGCACGCTGATAATTGCAACGACTACTCCCAGCAGATACATGGAGTAAGTTATCAAATCGGCGTTTCCTATGCCCGCAGAAGCAACTATCGCGCCGGCGACAGCCGTGAGTATGGGCAGCTTGGCGCCGCAGCTGAAAAACGGAATAACTCTTACCGTTGCGGTGCGCTCGTTTTCGTCCGCGAGCGTCCGCGTGTTTATCATGGCGGGTATGGAGCAGCCGAAGCCCATAATCATGGGCATAAACGCCCTGCCCGACAAACCGAATCTGCGGAATATTCTGTCAAGAATAAACGCTACGCGCGCCATATAACCCGAATCCTCGAGAATCGAGAAAAACAGGAAAAGCAGCAGAATCTGCGGCAAAAAGGACAGAATGGAGAACAAGCCGCCGAGAATACCGTCGCATACGAGTCCCGCCACCCATTCGGGAGAGCCGGACAGCCAGCCCTCGGCAAGCGCCGTCAGACTGTCGGTGCCAAGCCCCAGCAGATTGGCTAAAATCACGCCGGGCGAATTTATGCCGCCTTCGCCGAAAACGCCCTCGAAAGCGGTGCCCTCGAGCGATACCCAGCCCTCGGGGAACAGTCCGCCCAGATACAGAAAGTTTTCCGAAAAGGTAAGATGGAAGATTGCGAACAAAATGACAAGGAAAATAGGTATGCCCCATATTTTGTGCGTCAAAACCTTGTCCGCTCTGTCCGACCTGTTGAGTCCGCCCTTCATCGCCTTTTCCCCTTTTCTGAACGCGGAGGAAAAGTGCTTTGTTATGTATTTGTAGCGGCTGTCCGCCACCAACGCCTCGAAATCGTCTCCGAACACGTTGTCCCTGAAAGTATCCTTGAAGGCTCTGACCGTTTTGACCGCGTCGGGGTGCGCCTTTGTTTCCAGCTCGTCCTCCTCCGCCAGCTTGACCGCGTGGAAAAGAGGATTTTCAACCTTCTGTCCTTCCAGCGCGATTTTTACGTCGCCGATAAGATGACTTAACGCGCAGTCCTCCAACACGGTCACTCCGCTGCGTTTGCTCTTGCTCGCAGCATAAGTCTTTTCCATAAGGCGGGAAATTCCCTCTCCTCTCAAAGCGGAAATTTCCACCACGGGCAAACCGATTTTCTTTTCGAGTGTAGCTCCGTCCACCGAATCGCCGTTTTTCCTCACGGCGTCCATCATGTTGAGCGCCACCACAATCGGCACGTCTATTTCCATAAGCTGAGTGGTCAGATAAAGGTTTCTTTCCAGATTTGTCGCGTCTACGATGTTTATTATGCAATCGGGCTTTTCGTCCAGAATGAAGTTTCGGGAAATCACCTCCTCCGGCGTGTACGGAGACAAAGAGTATATTCCGGGCAAGTCCACAATCTGCAACGCTTCGGCGCATTTTTTGTAAACGCCCTCCCTCTTGTCCACGGTGACGCCGGGCCAGTTGCCCACGTGCGCCGTAGCTCCGGTGAGAGAGTTGAACAAAGTGGTTTTTCCGCTGTTGGGGTTGCCTGCCAACGCTATTCTTTTCATCGCACTCCCTCCGTGTCAACGCAGCGGGCCTCAGCCCCCCTCAGAGTCAACTCGTAGCCTCTGACAGTCACTTCTATAGGGTCTCCGAGCGGCGCTTTTTTTCTCAGACACACAACCGCTCCGGGAGTTACGCCCATATCGAACAAACGGCGTCGGATTTTGCCTTCGCCGCCGACGGAGCGGACCACTCCCTTTTCTCCTATGGAAAAATCGCTCAATTTTTTCATAAAAAATCTCCTTTCACCTAACTGACGAAAATTTTAGTTACCAGCCCGCTGTCGAGAGCAAGCCGCCCCTCTTTTACCAGACAAATCACGCTGCCGCCGCTTTTGGACAGCACCGTTATATCCGAGTTGACGGTAAGCCCCAGATTTTCAAGATGCTTTTTGGTCTTTTCATCGGTGAGAATTTTCAAAATCTTCATTTTTTGCCCCGAGGGCGCAATCGCAATAGGCATTTCAAGCCTCCTTGTTCGCAGCTGCGAACTTGCTTTCCGAAATAAAGTTCGCAATTGCGAACATGCTCGAAAAAATTTCGGGAGCCTTGCTCCCTGTTTCAATATATGCTTGCCCTAAAAAGATATGACACTCTTTTCGAGCATGGCAATCTTATCACCGTTTGAAAAAAAAAGCATGGAGTTAGCCTATGCTAACTCCGTATGTATCCGAAAAAATTTTTATTTTCCGCTTGCCGACCTTTTCAGCATTCCGTCAATGATGTTCTCCACCACCTTCGCCATAAGCATATGTCCCTGCTCGTTGGGGTGTATGCCGTCGGGGCAAAGCAAATCCATATATTTTCTGTCCAGCAAAAGAGGCGTTCTCAGGTCGATAAGACGACAGTTGTTTTCAAGCGCGCATTTGACGATTGCAAGATTGTAGCACTCGTGATAGCGGCTGATGTTCGTAAGGTCTCCGTTCAAAAACTCCATCACCTTGGAGCCGTCGGCAACCGTGCAAATGACGTTTGAAAAATATTTCTGCGGATTGATGGGCGGCGTCGTGCACACCACGGGCATCGCGCCTCTTTTTTTGATTTTTTCTATGGAGTCCACGAGCATTTTCTCAAACGCGTCGAGCGACGTTTTGGGAATATGCTTGACGGACGGCGCGCGCGCCACGGCAGCCCAGTCGAAATCGCAGTCGTTGCCGCCGATTACCAGCACCACGTAGGTCAAGGCGGCGTCCTCGTCGCTCATTTCCTTTAAGTGCTTGTCGATAATCCGCCTGTCGTACAGACGTTTAAGCGTCTGACCGTAAACCGAGATGTTTTTGAATTCTACACGGTAATGGTCGGTAACCTCCTTGACCACGCCGTTGTCGAGCACGGAAAGCTCTCTTCCGTCGTATACGACTCCTTTGGATACCGAGTCGCCGAAAACCATAACCTTGTTGTTGCTAAGTTCTTTCATTTTTCGCTCCATTCGGAAAATTAAGCGGGAAGCGCGGTTTCCTTCAAAATGAACGCGCTTCTCAACGCGTTTGCCTTGTCCTTGAAAAACTCCGCCACCTGCTTTGCCGTTTTGCCCGATTTAAGCAAGGCGTTGCAATACTCGGGCTTGTCGATGACCATCGTGTTGGCTTTTTTGTCCCAATAAACGGTGTAAACGGGCAAATCCACGCCGCTGTGCTTGAAATAGGTCTTTGCAAGCAGCACGAAGCCCGCAAAAAACTCCTCAAGCACGGCTTTGTAGCCGTCGGAGGAATTTTCGGGAAAAATCAGGATTCCGCGCCCCTCGTCAAGCAGTCTGTGGGTGTAGCGCAGCGTGGAAAGCATACGGTTGTCGGGATAGGTAGCCACCAATTGCAGCCCCTTGTAAAACATGCCGGTAAAACACGCCGCCACCGTCGCAGCGATAAAGGCGAAAAAGGCGGGAACCTTTTTTTCTGCCTCAGATAGACGTGATAAAGATATTTCCATCTGTCGCGGTAGCCTCCGCACATCTCATAGGTGCCCCAGGGGACGAAATATTTGGGAAAAAACATTTCGAGGGTGAAGGGCCCGCTGCTGCCGCTGTGATTGGACAGATATATTGCCCTGTCTTCTATTTTGTCGTTGAGATTTATTATTTTGGGCTTGCGGGTAAATATCCGCAGAAAGCCCTTGAAAAAGGTGAAAAATTTTCCGCGTTTTTTGGGCGTGCCCAATATTCTCTCTTTCTTTTTCTTCATTGTCCGTCCTTATTTTATTTCACCTTTTCGCGTCAAACCGCAAAAATGCGGGAGTCTTGTTTCAGTCCTCCTCCTCTGCCGCGCCGTGCTTGGAGAATTGGCTGTTGTAAAGCTCGCTGTAAAAACCGCCCTGCGCCATAAGCTGTTCGTGATTGCCCTGCTCGATTATATTGCCGTTTTTCATGACGAGAATCAAGTCCGCGTTCTTTATGGTTGAAAGACGGTGCGCGATGACAAAGCTCGTGCGCCCCTTCATCAGGCGGTCCATTGCCTCCTGAATATTCTGCTCCGTGCGTGTGTCGACAGAGCTTGTCGCCTCGTCAAGGATAAGCATGGGAGCGTTGTCCACCATGGCCCGCGCAATGGTAAGCAGCTGACGCTGTCCCTGACTTATGTTTGCCTCCTCGTTGAGCACCATATTGTAGCCGCCGGGCAGGCTCATGATAAAGTGGTGCACGTTTGCCGCCTTGCACGCCTCGATCATTGCCTCCTCGCTCGTTTCCTCGTTGCCGTAGCAGATGTTTTCCCTTATCGTGCCCTCGAACAGCCAGCTGTCCTGAAGCACCATGCCAAACTGCCCGCTGCGCTTTCCGGTGCGCAGGTTCCGCTCCGTCTTCGTTCCTTCAAAGCCGGTAACGCTGACCGGACGCAGACCGGTGATATGCAGGATCGGTCCCAGCGAATGCGTGCAGTAAAAGGTGGAATACATCCGGTTGCGCCAGTGGTTGCGATCGCCGCAGGTAATGCTTGCCCAAATCGGCTCCCCGTTGTGGATATATTCGCACTCGCCGTATTCAAAATCGCCGATTTTCCCTTCCCGATAAAGCCGCTTCATCTCCATAGGCGCCTGCATATAGCAGTAATTCTCGCCGTAGGCATATACCCGTCCCGACGACTCCACCGCTTCCACCAGCTCCACTGCCTCCTTCATGGTCTGGCAGGGCAGCACCTCCGAAAAGACGTGCAGCCCCCGTTCCAACGCACGGATGGCGAACGGCGCGTGCTCGGTTGCGTAATTTGCCAGAATCACCGCGTCCATGTCATGCCCGATGAAGGCATCGAAGCTGTCGTAGAAGGAGATGCTCCCATCCTGCAGCTTCTCCCGCTGTTCCCGCAAAACGTCCGGGTTCCGGTCGCAGATTGCAACCACCTCCGCGTTGTCGGCACAGCTGCAATAGCGGAGCATACTGTTCCCGCGATGGTATCCGCCCAATATTCCAACTCTCACCTTTTTTCGCATAGCAATTCTCCTTTTCAAGCTTTCGTTGCCTCCATTATACCATGGTTCCCACGCAGATGCAATGGAAATTATCCGTTTTTTTATGGAATATCGTTATATTTCTCTTGACAGAACAAATTTTTATGGCATACCATAGTAAGTTTCAAAATAAAAGTCACTCTTGACAATTGCAGCAAAAAGTGGTACAATATAGAGCAGGGAGATAAGAAAAACGGGTAAAATACTGCACGATGAAGCAAGGGAGTTGCTGGTTGAGAGCTGCGAAAAAGCGCATACCACCGAGGAGTTCGCTAAGATATTTGGCGTGAACAAGTATACCGTCTGCCACATGACAGAGCGCAGACGGAAGGTCGGAAGTGTGGCGCTTCGCACGTCGCGACGGGGCAACGCTTTTTGGAATACCTTTGCCGAAACAGATTTCAAGCTATGGAGATTTTTGAAAGAAATAAGCGTTACCGCCGGATTATACT
>ENA-UEQL01000958-UEQL01000958.1-human-gut-metagenome-genome-assembly--contig:-NODE-958-length-20789-cov-10.947615_pt1 | contig 20789 bp, 20 predicted proteins | sample MGYA00242905_ERZ507926 | MGnify/ENA primary metagenome ERZ507926 (study PRJEB26167, sample SAMN06115531) | human gut metagenome | host: Homo sapiens | place: China:Henan | collected 2015-09-09...
TTTCGAGCTCGGCGGGTTCGACCTTTATTTCGGGATTGAAATTTTCGAACGAGAGGGCGGCGATGGCGAAGTCCCACTTGCCGTAGTATTTTTTGTACTGGTTTTCAATGTAGGAGAGCGGCAGATACCCGGGCCCCCCGAGGAGTTTTTCCACCTTGTCGGCGAGCGCGTTTTGGGAGATTACGTACGACAGCGCGTCTTCGCTCATGCGCCCGCGCTCGTCGATGAACCTTTTCCACGCCGCGGCGTCGAAGCCGCCAGCCGCGTTTCTGAAAGCGGGCGCGGACTGAACGTACTCTTTGAGTTCGGCTTCCGAAATTTGGCCTATGCCGAGCTCGCGCGCAAGCGACAGCAGGTACGCCTGGCGGAGCATCAGCTGAGTGAGCTGCTGCTGGGTGCGCAGGTTTTTGTTGCCGAGTATGGCGTCGTAGACCGCGAGTGTTTGGAGGTTGGAGCGCACGCTTTCGTTGGAGAGGTCGTAGCCGTAAAATTCTTTGGCGTTGTCCCATGAGCGGTTTCTGTCGCCGAGGAAAGGAACCTGGCCTATCGTGAACACAAAGGCGATCACGATTGCCACAAGCAGCACCATGAACACGGGTTTGTGGTGTTTCTGCAAAACGATTTGAATCCAAGTAATCATACTGTAAATTTTTAAAGGCGGAAATTTATCGCAGGCCGCCGCGCGTGTCAATCTTTGAAACGCGCAAAAAACCTTTCGGTGGGCGCGGATTTTGCGGGCTTGTAAAAATCCGCGCGCCGTCCATTATGTGCGGGCGATGAAAGGCAAAATCCGTTCGGCGCTGATATTGTGCGCGGGCTACGGCTCGCGGCTAAGGCCGCTGACAGACAGGCTTCCCAAACCTCTCCTGCCGGCGGGGGGACGCCCCGCGCTGTTCGCGGCGATTGACAAGCTGCGCTCGGCGGGGATTCGGGATTTTTTTGTGAACGTCCACCACCTCCCCGAGAAGTTCGCGGAGGCGTTCGGGCTTCCGGCGGGAGCATTCGCCGATTCGCGCGCGGCCGAAGCCCGGTATGGAGACTGCCGCGTGCGCCTGGTATGCGAGCCCGAAATTCTCGACACGGGCGGGGCGGTCAAAAACCTGCTGCCGCTTCTGGACTTGTCCGGGCCGCTTGCGGTCCACAATGGGGACATAATTTTTTCCTCGCCCGCGGAGGGGTTTCTGGCGGAGGCGGAGGCGAACCTTGCGGATAAAAATTGCGCGGCCACCCTCTGCCTGCGCTCCTCGGGCAACCTGCCGAACGTCGGCGTCGGCGGTTCGGGGGACGTGGGCGACATGCGCTTTGCGCTCGGCGCGCCGTTTGAGAGGCTCGCCCAATACGCGGGGTTTTTTGTCCTGAACCCGCCGGCATTCAAATTTTTTGCGGGCAGGGCGGAGGATAAATTTTCGATAGTCGATGCGTTTTTGGACATCCTGCGCTCTGGCGGGCGGATTGCCGGAGTTTTCGACGACGCCGGAGAGTGGGCCGACATCGGCACGCTTTCGGAATATGCCCGGCTGGGCGCGGGCGGAACGCCCGACGGGTGGACGGCGCTCGCGCGCCTTTGCGTTGCGGGATTTCCGCCCGACAAAGGGGAAATTATCCCCGTTTCAAAGGGGGCGTCCTCGCGGAAATTTTACAGGTTCGCGCGGGGCGGCGAGAGGCTGGTGGCGTGTTTTTACGCCGAAAACCCCCGCGAGAATTTTCTGTATGCGCCCCTCGCAGAATTTCTGCGTTGCCGCGGGATTCCCGTCCCCGAAGTAAAATTCCACGACCCGCAAAGCCGCATGATCGTAATGCGCGACGCCGGCGCGCGCGACTTGGGCGCGGTTCACCCGTCCGAGAGGCGGAAATTCTATTTTGAAGCCCTGCGCGCGGCGAAGAAAGTCCATTCGATTTCCTCCGGAGAATTCGCGCGCGCCGGAATCGAATTGTGCCCGCCGTTCGACGGGGCTCTGTACGCCTGGGAGCAGAACTACTTTTTCGAGGAGTGCGCGCGCGGAGTTTTCGGGATCGGGCTTCCTCGCCCCGAAGAGGACTTCGGGACGCTTTCGCGGGAGCTTTCGGGATTTCCCCAGTCGCCGCTTTTGCGCGACTTCCAGTCGCAAAACGTCATGGTTTCCGAAGCGGGTACAATCTCGCTGATAGACTTCCAGGGCATGAGGTTCGGCAATCCACTTTACGATATGGCGTCGCTGTTGTTCGACCCGTATGTCGAGCCGTTCGGCGAGGAGTTTATAGACGCCGCGCTGCGCGAATACCTGTCATTTACGCCGCGCGCGGATTTTCCGGACTTTGCGGAATCCAAGAGGATGCTGAATTTTGCGGCGGTGGAGCGGCTTTTGCAGGCGCTCGGGGCGTACGGGTTTTTGTCGCGCAAAAAAGGCATGGCGGAATACGGAAAATATTTCGAACCCGCCGCCAAAAATCTTCTCCGCCGGGCGCGCTTGTGCGGGCTTGAGGGCGTGGGCGAATTTGGCGAGGCCATTTTGAAAAAATTGCGGAAGTGAAATTTTCCGCGCGGCGGCGGGGTCCGTGCCTTTTGCGGTTCGCGGTTTCCGTCGGGGCGGGCGTTTTGGCGGGATTGTTTACGGGGGAGAGGGGGGAAGCGGTATATTATTGCTTGGCTTGTTTATAGCTGAATTGTAAATTCATAAATTAAAAGAATCTAACATGAATATGCCAAAAATTCTCTATAAATCCGCGCCCGTTTTCGCGTTTTCAGCTCTGGCCTTTTCAGCTTCCGCGCTCATGGCGGAACTTCCGTCAAGCCCCCTCTCGGAAGAGTACACCGTCGCCGACAGCGAGACAATCCACGGCGAATGGTACCATTCTTATGAGGTTGCCTCGGGCGGCGTCTTGAACATTTTGGGCGAATACGCGCAGCTGTAGGTAAACTACGCGTACAATTACAGCCCGACCTTTTCCGGCGAAGGCATTGTAAACATAGGCTCCGACACCGAATACGGAAGAATGATATTCACGAGCGCCGCGGAGTTCGGCGACAGCTGGAACAATATCATAAACTTCACGGGCACGATAAATGTCGGAGAGCGCGGGGACTTTTCCATATCCGGAACTTACCCGTCGCACTACGGCACGATTTTCTACATCGGCACCCTCAATGTCAACGGCACGGTTTCGGTGATGTCTGCGACTTCGGGCAATGTTTCTTATTTCGGCATAAAAAATCTTTCTCTGGGCGCAAATGGGATGCTTTCGAGCGAAATCGACCTCCAGACCGCGGACGGGGGCGTGTACGATATCCACGGAAACGGGCTCACCGCCCCGCGCATCAGGGTTAGCACGGGAACTTCCACTCTGAACCTCCGCGCCCGGGACGTTCTCGCCAATTTGACAACGATAGATTTTGAGAGCAACAGGGACAGCGCGCTGAAAATAAACGCCGAGGTTTCAAACTCCTTGAACGCCCTGACTTTTTACTCCAATTCAGTTTTGGAAATGTCCATCGCCGAGGGGCAGACGTTCCTTGTAAAATCCCTCAAAGTCATGGGCGACGGCGGCGAAATTCTCTCCGGACTATGGTCGCTGGAATGGAACGGGGAGGCCAACGCGCTGATGTTCGCCGTTCCCGAGCCCGCGGGGTTCGCCCTTGCGTTCGGCGCGCTCGCCGCGGCATTTGCGGCGGCGAGAAAGAGGCGTTGACGTCTATTCCGGAATTTTCCCAAGAGTTGGCATGGTTCGGGCGGCGCGCAAAAATTCGCGCCGCCCGCCTTTTCCCCGAACAGTGGCGGGGATTGCGGAATTTTTCCGCCGCGCGCAGTTGGGGATTCCGTTTTTCATGCGGGGTTTGGGAAAGGCAAAATCGGGCGGACGCGCACAGTCGGCAGCTCTGCCGGAGCATGGAAGCAAAGCGCCGCGCTTTGCCGCCGTCCCCGTGACTGGCGCGCCTGCGGGTGTCTTGGGCGCGTTTGTATTGGGTTTGCCCGCTGTCAAATGCGCCGCAAACGCCGGTTTTGCCGGTGGGGCGTCAAACTGCCGCTGGGGCTCCGTTTTGAAAAAGCCCTCCGCTTGTTATAATGCACGCTTTTATCGGCAGACCCTTTCAAATCAAACAACAGCGCCGGGTTCGGGGCCTTTTTGCCTATGGCAAAAAATTCTCGTCAAAGTTCCGCTGCGCGGGCTTTTGGGGGCTCGCCCGAACGGCGGCTTGACGCGCCCCTGATTTCTTTTTGCGCGGGGGCTGCGTTGTTTCCGAATAAGCCGCGCCATCGCGCGCTAAAAAGCGCGCTTTATATTTGGGATAGCCCCGCCGCGGGGCGACGGGCGCAAAAAACAGCCTTTTAAATGGAAGAGCTTGCCCCTTCTTCAATGGCAGGCGCGCTTTGCGCCTTCCCGTCATCGGCTTTACAGCGATGAAAGAATTACGTTTTTTGTTTTTTCGTAGCCATCTGCGAGCGTTTTTTCGGGGGGATTTTTCCAATAGGCCTTGTTGAAGAGCTCGAGCGACAGCGCGCCCCTGAATCCCTGCGCGTACATTTTCGGGAGGACTTCGCCGAACGGGCATACGCCGTCGCCCGGGTAGACCCTGTCGGCGTCAACGAGTTTTTCGCGCGGCGGATTTGACGGGTAGTCGTTTATATGGAACACGTCCATTCCGCCGAGGTTGACGAGGCAGAGTGAGCCGAATGAGTTCCCCCCGCGGTACAAGTGGTAGAAGTCGAGCAGGAGCCCCGCGCCGCCGTCGTTTGCAAGAGCCGCGATTTTCAGCGCGTCTCCGAGCCTGTGGAGGGCCCGGTGCCCCCAGAGCTCGAGCAGCGGCCTGACGCCGAAGGGCTTTGCGGCTTCCAACACCGCGGCGTACCGCGCGGCGTATTCGTCGAATTTCAGCGGGTCGAGCTTTTCCACGCCCCACATCGTGCAGGCGATGTTCTTGCATCCGATTTCAGCCGCCCAGCCGATCTCCCGCTTCATCTGTTCGAGGTTTTGCGCGCGCGCCGCGGGGTCGTCAACCATGCACTTGGCGAAAGCTATCAGGTTGTACGGCAAAAGTCCGGCGTCTTCGAGCCTCCGCCTTGCTTCGGAGAGCTTTTTGCCGCGCGCCAGAAATTCTTCCACATGCCGCGTCCACGGCTCGATACCGTCGTATCCGGCTTTTGAAACGAGGCTTATTTGGTCTTCGAGTTTCAGGTCGTATCCGGCGAGCGTGCCGCAGTTCAGGGCTACCGGCAGCGGAAGCCCGCTATTGGGCTTCGGGCTTTCAGAGGCGCGGGCGGCGCGCGGGAGCGCTGCTGCGGCGAGCGCGGCGGTTGACAATTTCAGGGCGCTTCGGCGCGAGATTTTTTTTGTGAAGTCCATTGCGTTATGCTTGCGGGAATTTCCACGGCGCGCGGTACCGCGGTTTGAGGTATTCGTCGGCTTCCGCGTCGGAAAAAGTCTTCGCCGCGTCGTCGTAGGACAGGGTTTTGCCGAGCCGCGCCGATATGTTGCCCAGATGCGCGAGCTTCGCGCAGAAGGCGCCGTTTGCGAGCGTGCAGGCGGTGTCGAAATTGCGCGCGCGCACGGAGTCCAAAAAGTCTTTGAGGTGGTCGAGGTGCTCGTTGTTTTCGGGTTTGCCGCTTTCCGCCTTTGCCGCGCCGCCCTTTGCGTCGGGATTGGGGATTACCTTCCAACCCTCGCGGTTTGCGGCAAGCACCCCCTTTTCGCCGTTGAACGCCACGCCGTAGGACATTCCGTAGAACCCAACCGGAACGGCGGTGTTCGACCACGCTATCGACGAGTCGCCGAAGTCGTAGTTGACGTTGAGGGTGTCGAAAGTCTGCGAGGACGTTTCCGGATGCGCGAATTTTCCGCCCGCGCCCGACACCCTGCGAGGGAGGGAGGTCTTTCCGAGCCCCTGGGCCGCCATGTCGAGCAGATGGACGCCCCAGTCGGTCATTAGCCCGCCGCCGTAGTCCCAGAACAGCCTCCACAATCCGTGCAGGCGGCGCGGGTTGAACGGGCGCGAGGGGGCGGGGCCCAGCCACATGTCGTAGTCGAGGCCCTCGGGAGGCTCGGAGTCCGCGGCGGGGGCGTAACCCGCGCCGTATCTGAAATTCGCCCAGACGTCGACGCGCGCGATTTTGCCGAGCGAGCCTCCCCGCGCCATTTCGATCACGCGGCTCCACATTTTGGAGCTGTCCTGCTGTTGCCCGACCGACGCGACCCTTTTGTATTTTTTTGCGAAAGCTTCCATCGCGTCGCATTCGGCGATGGAGTTGGCTATCGGCTTTTCGACGTAGGCGTCTTTGCCTGCGGCGCATGCGTCGCAGAATTGCAGGCAGTGCCAGTGGTCGGGGGTTCCGATTATTACGGCGTCGACGTCTTTCCTCTCCAAAACCTTGCGGTAGTCCGAATAGAGAGCGGGCTTTGAGCCGAACTTTTTTGCCGCCTCCGCGCCGCGCCTTTCGAGGACGTTTTTGTCGACGTCGGCGATTGCGACGAGTTGCGCTCCGTTGGTTGCCATGGCGGACGAGAGGTCGGCCCAACCCATGTTGCGCACGCCTATTGCCGCCAGCCCGATTTTGTCGTTTGCGCCTATCGCCGCGCGCGCCCCGCCCGCTGTGACGGATACGGCGACCGCTCCTGCCGACGCGAGAAATTTCCTCCTGTCCATAAGCTTTACCCTGCGTTAAATTTCATAAATTATTACGGTCTTGCGCCGAGGTAGTCAATGATTTTAAAATACCGGACATCGGAAGAGAATGGCGATATTTCATTCCGCCCCGATTTTGCGGCACGTTTTTGCGCGGAGTTTGTCAAAGATTAAAAAAAGGCAAAATATGTTGAAAGTCTATTATTGGAACGTCTGTCCCCATTGCCATAAGGCGATGGAGTTTTTGAAAAGCCGCAACATACCCTTTGAGGCGCTCGACATCGAAAAACAGCCCGAAGATGTGGTAAAAAAAGTCGTGGAGGTAAACGGCGGCGACGACTGGGTTGTGCCGACTATGGAGTACAACGGCAAATGGCGTCCCGGGCAGGTTTTCGATGCGGGGAAGCTCGAAGCCGACCTCAAAGCCTGGGGAGTGATTTAGGGCCTCCGCGCGGCGCGGAGGCTGGGGGTTTTGCCAAGCCTGCGCGCGCCGAAAAATTTTTTCGCGCGTCCGAAACAAAACGGCGCAATAGGGCGTTTGACTATGGTATGAAAGCGTTGAGAATCGCCGTAGACATGGTTTTGTATTTCGGTTTCTGCTTTCTTGCGGGAACCGGAATTATGATGGAATTTGCGTTCGAGAAGGGCGCGGGGCCGCAGAGCGTGCTTTCTTTCGGCAAAAAGGCGTGGGAAACCGCCCATTTGTGGGTCGGAGTTGCGGTAATTTTGGCGTTTATAGTCCACTTCTGCCTGAACTATCGCCAGTTCAAAAACGCGGTAAAGACGCGCGCGGCGTATGTCGCGCTTCTTTTGGCGGGATTCGGCGGGGCGGTTTTGCTCGCGCTCTGGCCGACTTCGCGCGCGGAGGGCGGCGGCGGAAACGGACAGCAGGCGCAAATCCGCGCGCGGCTCGGCGCGCCGCAAATGCCTGCCGACAGATAGGCTTTTCAAGGCCCCGTTTTAGGCGCGCGCTGAACGTCAGGCGCGATATTCGCGCGGCTTGCGCAAAATTTTTATAAAAAAATGCGCCCCCCTGACGGGAGGCGCATTAAAATTTTGGGAAACTTCTCGTTTTCCGTTCCGCCTGCCTATCCGCGCCTGCGGCGCGCGGCGAACGCGAGCGCGGCAAGCCCTATCGCCGCCGCCACTGCCGCCGGTTCGGGGACAATCGAAAGGTTTGCGGTGATTGTCGAAATGCCGTCCAGCTCGGATATGCTTATCTTGCCTATGATTCCGTCCTGGAGTTTCAGGGTGAAGTCGTCGGCGGAGACGTTGCTGCCCTCTGTTGCAAACGACATCAAATCCGCGCTCCATTCGTCGCTTTCGGAGGCTTCGAGCCACGCTTGCAAATCGTAGGCGGAGACGTTCAATTCGAGCACCAGCGGAGAAGCTCCCGTAACTTTTGTCATAGCCCCGTCCACCTGGATGAAGTCGCCGTCGGTTTCCGCGAGGTCGAAAACCACCGTTCCGCGGTAGAACGACATGGTATCGAATACCACCCTGCCGATTTCCGTATTCGCCGCCGTTCCCGTCGCGCTGAACACCGCTTCGGAAGGTCTGTTGTAGCCCATTATCATGAGGCTGCCGCCCTTCATTCCGCCGTACATTCCCAGATCGAGCCTACCGCTACTCACCTCGACTTCGTTCAGCGCGTTTGCCGCGTCGGAATAGACGTAGCTGTCAAGCGTCCAGCCGCTTGTTGTGTTAAACCTCATAATCTGACGGCCGTTCGCGGCGTCGTTTGCCGTCATTCGCACATTCAGCTTGTTGTTTGCGAGCTCCCCGTCGCTATCTCTCGTCAAAAGCCCGCCGATGTACTCGCTCGTTCCGGAGTTTGTAAAAATCAGTTCGGTAGTGTTCACGGCGGACGCATTCCCTGCAAGCTGTATCATTCCCCTTTGCGTTATCTGCAAACCGCCCAATGAGCGGGTGAACGTGCCGGCGGACGTTGAGGTCGTCCTGAAAACGTTGTTGTTGCCGTTTGAGTTGCTCAGCGACAAGACCCCGCCCACGGTGAATGTCTGGATTCCCACCTCGAAGTTCACGCAGTTTAAAGCGTGCGGTGAAGGTTTGGATATTTGGGAATCTATCGCAAGATTTCCGTCTATTGTGACGTTTCCTTTCCCGCTGAAACTCAGCCTCGTTTGGTACCAACTCGTGGAACTCCGCGTGTCGGAAAATAGAAAATCGCCGCGCACATTCAGCGCGGAATTCGTACCCGTATAGATGATTAAATTCGGATGCGAGGTGTCGGACTCGCGCAGATTGAGGGTGAAATTCTCCACCGAGAAAGTGCTTGGAGTGTAGACTTCAATCACGTTTTTAGCCCAAAATTTCTCGGGCAACTCAAGATTGTATGTGAAGTTTCCGGCAGTGGCCGAGGACGCCGCAACCGTAATTATATTCTGCGACGGGGTGGACGACAATATGCCGTTTACCGTAAGGTTCGTGTCAGAGTCGATTTCGCCGGAATACGCCTCTCCGTTTAAGGTGTAAAAAGAGGGATCTGTGATGCGCACGGGGAAAGCTGAATCCGACGTGAATGTTCCCTCGATGTCGACCGCCTGCGCGGATTGCGGCAAAATCCATAGGGCTGCGGCGCAAAACGGAAAAATCTTGGATATTGATTGCATTGTTTTTAAGGGATTGGAGGATTGTGAATGTCGAAAAGCGCAAACGAATAATCTGTCCGTTTTCGATACAATGCAGATTATTCAATTTCAAAAATATGTCAAATATTAAATAACATTATACCCCTTGTGAAAAATCTTTCCCGACTCCCCCAAAAGCGGGCTTTCCCTTTCCCACGCTAATCGCCGAGGGAGCGCGCGTAGATTTCCGCCACGTGCTCGACTTTCACCGCGTCGCCGTTTAGCGCGAGCATATTTGAAATCTGCATCATGCACGCCGGGCATCCGCACGCCACGGTTTCCGCGCCGCTGGCGGCTATGTTGTCGCGCTTGCGCCCGCCGATTTTTTTCGACAGCCCGTAGTGCGTGAGCGTGAAGCTTCCCCCGCAGCCGCAGCACCTGTCGGGCTCGCGCATTTCCACGAGCTCGCACCCGGGATTCGCCTCTATGAGCTTTCGCGGCTGGCTGCGCACCCCGAGCGATTTGGCAAGGTGGCAGGAGTCGTGGTACGTGACTTTTTCCCTCCGCTCCGCCGGAGCCTTTGCGGGCTCCACGCCGAGGACGTCCGCGACGAACGCGGAGATGTCGAGGGTTTTTGCGGCTATGCGCTCCGCCTGCTCCTTTTGCCTGCCTTCGGCGTACTGCGGCCAGAATTTTTCTATGGTCTCCGTGCACGACGCGCACGCGGTGACCGCATAGTCGAACTTTTCGCCCTCCAATTTCGAGAGGTTGTGGGAGAGCATTTTTTTGAAGGAGTCCGCGTCGCCGGAGGCGAGGGCGGGTATGCCGCAGCACGCGAGGCTCGACGGCATTCGGACGCCGACGCCGCGGGCCCGGAAAATTTTCAGGCACGCCTCAGTGACGTTCGGGTACACTTTGTCGCCCATGCAGCCGGCGAAGAACAGCACTTTGATTCCGCTTTTTCCGGCGGGGGAATCGTAGTCGCCGAACTTTTGGCGCGCGGTTTCGGGCGGGAGCTCCGGAAGCCGCCTGTCGCCTATCAGCGGGGAGAGCAGCGGCGAGCGCATTGTTTTGGGGGCGTCGTTCTGCCTGCGCATGACGAGCCCCCTGAACGGCGCGGAAACTTCGGCGAGGAGCGAAAACAGCTTCGGGTTGCAGAGCATGGCGCGGAAGATCAGCTTTTTCACGGGCGAGAGCCCGAGGTATTTTGCGGAGATTTCCCGCGCCTTCAAAAACGCGCCGAGAATGTCCACGCCCGACGGGCAGGCCGCCTGGCAGGAGCCGCACAGCAGGCACCTGTCGAGCCTCTCCCTCACGCCCTCGGCGTCCGAGGTTATTTTTCCCGCAAGGTCGGAGAGCAGCGACAGCTTGCCGCGCGCCACGTCGGATTCCCTCATGGATTCCGCAAACACCGGGCACACCGACTGGCATGTCCCGCACTTCATGCACGCCGAGAGCCTGTCGTCGAGCTTTGCGGTTTCCTCCGCGAGTTTTGCGAGCCTGTCCATGTCAGTAAGCCACCACTTTCGACGGGTTGAGAAGCCCCTTGGGGTCGGCGGCGCGGCGCAGGGCGCGGCAGTATTCGAGAGTCGCCTTCGACGTCTCGAGCTCCAGCCATCTGGACTTCGCCGTTCCAGTCCCGTGCTCGCCCGAGAGCGTCCCGCCCATTTCGACGGTGCGGCGGAAGAGCTCGTCTATCGCGCTTTCGACGCGCGCGAACTCCTCGGGGTCGCGCCTGTCGCAGAGGATTGACGGGTGCAGGTTGCCGTCGCCCGCGTGCCCGAAAGTCCCGATGAGCAGCCCGTACTTTTTGGCAATCTCGCCGATGCAGGAGACCATCGCGGGGATTTTCGAGCGCGGCACGGTGGCGTCCTCCAAAACTATGGTCGGGCGGCGGCGGGCGAGCGCCGGCAGAGCCTTGCGGCGCGCCTCCCAGATTTTGTTCTTTTCGGCGTCGTCGCGGGCGACGGATATTCCGCGCGCGCCGCCTTCGCGCAGTATGCGCTCGACGGTCTGCGCCTCGTCCGCAACCTGCGCGGGATGGCCGTCAACCTCTATCAGAAGCAAAGCCGCCGCGTCGCGCGGAAGCCCGATTTTTGCGTCGTCCTCGACCATGTTCACCGTCACGGAGTCCATAAATTCGAGCGTGCACGGCAATACGTGCGAGGCTATTATCTCTGCCACCGCGTCCGCCGCAGCGCGCACGTCAGCGAACGCCGCGGTCATCGCCTTTGACGCCCTCGGCGGGGGGACGAGCTTTAAAATCGCCTTTGATATTATCCCGAACGCCCCCTCCGAGCCCGTCATCAGCCCCGCGAGATTGAAGCCCGTGGCGCATTTGACCGTGCGCGAGCCCGTCTTGATGAGGGAGCCCGCGGAGTCGAAAAATTCCAGCCCCATTACGTAGTCTTTGGTAACGCCGTATTTGAGCCCGCGCAGCCCGCCGGCGTTTTCGGCGATGTTGCCGCCTATGGTCGAGACCGCCTGGGAGCCAGGGTCGGGCGGATAGAACAGCCCGCGCGCGGCGGCCTCCGCCGCGAAGTTCGCCGTGACGACCCCGGGCTCGACGACGGCGTAGAGGTCGCCGGAATTTATTTCGAGCACGCGGTTGAGCTTTTGCGTAAGGATAACGACAGACTCCTCAGAGTCTGGGATCGCGCCGCCCGAGAGATTTGTGCCGGAGCCCCTGACAGTCATGGGTATGGAATTTTTATGGCACAGGGCGGCGATCTCGCCTATCTGTTCGGCCCTCTCGGGCATTAGCGCCGCCGCCGGAATTTTCTGCGGCAGCACCGCGGAGTCGTAGGCGTAGGACAGCCTGTCCGGTTCGGCGTCGAGCACGTTTTCCGCGCCGAGAAGTTTTTTGAAGTCTTTTAATATGCTTGATTCGGGCATGTCGGGGCTATGTTTGATTTTAAACTTACGCGCCCCGCTTTAACGGTCAAGCAAAACGGGCGCGGAAATCGTTTAACAGTTAATTTGCGCCGCGCAAAAAATACGCCCGGGCGGGCGGGGGGTCAGAAGAAGTTTTTGCCGAATTCGAGTTTTGCGCCCTCGGACGCCAAAATCCGGCGCGCGGCTTCGTATGCGGCTATTCCCGCGGAAGTAGAGAGATTGAGCGAGCGCAGGGAGTCCGCCAGATGCGGGATTTTCACGCGCCGTTCGCAGATGTCGGCGTGGACGCTCTCGGGGCAGCCGCAGTCCTCCGAGCCGAACAGCAGCCCGTCGCCCCGCTCGAATTTTGCGTCCCAGAAGCATGTGCGCGACTTCGTGGTAAACAGCCATATCCTGCCCGCCGGCGGGGCGAGCGGCGAGCGTTTGAAAGCCTCCCAGTCGGCGTGGTGCGCGACGTCGAGGCTCTTCCAGTAGTCCATGCCGCTGCGCTTGAGCTTCGCGTCGGTGATTGCGAAGCCGAGCGGGTGGACGAGGTGCAGCCGCGCCCCGAGCACCGCGCACATTCTGCCTATGTTGCCCGTGTTTTGCGGAATTTTCGGGTTGTGGAGAATGACGTGCAGAATGGGATGGCCGTCCATGCGTGCTTCCGCTGCGCCTACCTGCGCCTGAAATTCAGGGCGCGCGCCGCCTCGCGCGCGGCTTCGCGCTTTTTGACGTCCTCGCGCTTGTCGTAGAGCTTTTTGCCCGTGCACAGCGCGACGAGGACTTTCGCGAGCGCCTTTTTGAAATAGATTTTGAGCGGGATTATCGCGACCCCTCCGGAATCCGTCGCCGATTTGAGCTTGAGGATTTCCCTCTTGTGCAGAAGCAGCTTCCGCGGGCGCGCGGGGTTGTGGTTGTTTATGTTGCCGAAGTCGTATTCCGATATGTGCGACTGGTACATCACCGCCTCCCCGCCGTCCACGCGAACGAAGGCGTCGTTTATCTGCGCCCTGCCGGCGCGCAGGCTCTTTATTTCCGTGCCCGTGAGCGCGATTCCCGCCTCAAAAGTCTCGCCGACAAAGTATTCCCGCCCCGCCTTGCGGTTGCGGATCTCCGTGAATCTGTCGTTTTTTTTCTCGGGCATTGCGATAAAAAAACCGCGGGGCTTTCGTTTCCGCGCGGGCTGCCGGCGTCGCGGTCGTCGAGGGGCAGGGCGGAGAGCCCTTCCGCCTCCGCGCGCGCGTCAATCTTCGATTTCCCTGGGGGCCTCGTAGAGTTCGTACTTGATGTTGCCCCTTATGATCTCCAGGAGCGCGATGTCTTCGAGCGAAAGCTTTTCGAGCGACTCCACCGTCGGGCGCGCGCCGTATTTGAGCTGTTTTACGCGGCGCGAAACGACGTTTATGAGAATGTTGGGGTCGGGAATGATTTTCTGCGCCTGTTTAAGATAATCTTCTCTCAATGGAGCCTCCTTATTATTATTAAAAGTGAACCGCCCACTTTACTATCGGACGGCGCAAATGCAACATAAAAAATGTCCTCCGCAAGTCCCCCTCCGGCGGTGACATTCGCCGCGCGCACTGACGAGTTGACAATCGCGGAAAATCGTGTTGGAGTGGGTGAAATTTCAACAACGAACGCACACCGCAAAAATGAGCATACAAGGCGAAAAAATCACAATCCGCGACGGCAGGCTGGACGTGCCCTCCAATCCCGTAATCCCCTTTATCGAGGGCGACGGCATAGGCCCCGACATTTGGAGGGCGTCCGTGCGCGTGTTCGACGCGGCGGCCGAAAAGGCGTACGGGGGCGCGCGCAGAATCTCCTGGATGGAGGTTCTTGCGGGACAGAAGGCCTTTGACAAGACCGGCAGCTGGCTGCCGCAGGAGACTCTCGACGCGTTCAGGGAGTATCTTGTGGGAATAAAGGGCCCCCTCACAACCCCAATAGGCGGCGGAATAAGGTCGCTGAACGTCGCTTTGCGGCAGGAGCTCGACCTGTATGTTTGCCAGCGCCCCGTGCGCTATTTCAGCGGCGTGGACAGCCCCGTTAAGCGCCCCGACCTCGTGGACATGGTGATATTCCGCGAGAACACCGAGGACATCTACGCGGGCGTAGAATTCGAGCGCGGCTCCGAGGGCGTAGAAAAGCTCAAGGCGTTTTTGAAGGCGGAATTCCCCGAAAAGTTCGCGAAAATCCGGTTTCCGGAATCGTGCGGGATAGGGATAAAGCCCGTCTCGCAGGAGGGAACGGCGAGGCTCGTCAAGTCCGCCATAGAATATGCGATTGCCCAGGGCAGGAAGAGCGTAACGCTCGTCCACAAGGGCAACATAATGAAGTTCACCGAGGGCGCCTTCCGCGACTGGGGCTACAAGGTCGCGAAAGAGGAGTTCGGCGCGGCGGAAATCGACGGCGGCCCGTGGTGCAGGCTCCCCTGCGGCGTAGTAGTGAAGGACGTCATAGCCGACGCCTTTCTCCAACAGATTCTCACCCGCCCCGCCGAATACGACGTCGTCGCCACCCTCAACCTCAACGGCGACTACATTTCCGACGCGCTCGCCGCGCAGGTTGGCGGCATAGGCATCGCCCCGGGGGGCAACATCAACTATACTACCGGCCACGCGATTTTCGAGGCGACCCACGGCACCGCGCCCAAATACGCGAATCTCGACAAGGTAAACCCGGGCTCGGTGATCCTCTCGGGCGAGATGATGTTCCGCTACCTCGGCTGGAACGAGGCCGCCGACCTCATAATCTCCGGCCTCGAAAACGCGATAAAGGCCAAAACCGTCACTTACGACCTCGCGCGGCTCATAGAGGGCGCCAAAGAGGTCAAGTGCTCGGAGTTCGCCACGGAAGTGATAGCCGGAATGTAGGAGATGAAAAACCGCCTTCTCATAGTGGGCTCCATAGCCTACGACAACATTCAAACCCCCGTCGATTCGGTCGAATGGGCGCTCGGGGGTTCGGCGTCATACGCGGCGCTTGCCGCTTCGTTTTTCGCCCCCGTATCCGTCTGCGGTATAGTCGGAGGGGATTTCAAAGACTCCGACATGGCGAGGCTCGCGCGGCGCGGCGCGGACGTGTCCGACGTGGAAGTTGACCGCGGCGGGGAGACGTTTTTTTGGAGCGGCAAATACCACGACAATTTCAGCAGCCGCGAGACTCTCGAAACGCGCGTGAACGTCTATGAGAACTACGTTCCAAAGTTAGGTGGGGCTTCGCGGAGCGCGGAGTTTCTGCTGCTGGGCAACATCGGCCCGGATGTCCAGAAGTGCGCGCTCGACTCCATGAAATCCGATCCGTTCGTGATTTTGGACACGATGGACTTGTGGATAGAAATCGCGAACGCCCCTCTCAGGGAGCTCGTCAAGAGGGCGGATATACTCATCGTAAACGATTCCGAGGCCAAAAAGCTCTCCGGCGAGCGCAATGTCATACGCGCGGGCGACGGGCTTTTGCGCATGGGGGCGAAATCGGCGATAGTGAAGGCGGGGGAATACGGGGCGATGCTCTTCCACCCCGACGGATTTTTCGCGGTCCCCGCCTATCCCGTGCGCGAGCTGCGCGACCCGACGGGCGCCGGAGACACTTTTGCGGGGGCTTTGGCGGGGGTTCTGTCAAGCGGCGGTCAGACCGGATTCAGGCAGATAAAGGAGGCGATGGCAGTGGGCGCAGCCGCCGCCTCGATGACGGTGGAATCCTTTTCCTCCGACAAGCTCGAAGAGGCGGGGCTCGGGGAAATTCTCCGCCGCGCCGAGTGCGTCAGGAAAATATCGGAGATTTGAATATGGCAACCGTGCTCGAAATCGCAAAGGGCGCCCGCGCGGCCTCGCTGGAGCTCGCCGCCGCGCCTGCGGAGCTCAAAAACGCGGCTCTCATGAGGCTCGCCGAACTGCTTTTTGAAAACGCGCCCGAGATCCTGAAAGCCAACGCCCGCGACTTGGAAAAGGCGGAGCAGGCGGGGCTCTCCAAGCCCATGCTCGAGCGCCTTTCGCTCGACGAAAGGAAGATCGCGGCGATGGCGGACGGAGTGAGGCAGGTGGCGTCGCTTCCGGATCCCGTGGGAGAAGTAATAGAATCCTCGGTTCGCCCAAACGGGCTGAAAATCGAAAAAGTCCGCACGCCGATAGGGGTGATAGGCATCATTTACGAGAGCCGCCCGAACGTCACCGTGGACTGCGCCGCCCTGTGCCTGAAAAGCGGCAACGCCGCGATTCTGCGCGGGGGCAGCGAGGCGTTCGAGACCAATTCAGCCCTCGCCGGGCTCGTCGGCCGCGCTCTTGCGGATTCGGGGCTGAATGCCGACTGCGTCCGCATGGTTCCCACTTCCGACCGCGCGGCTCTCGGCGAGCTGTTGAAGCTCGACAAATACGTGCACTGCATAATCCCCCGCGGCGGCGAGGGGCTCATAAGGTATGTTGTGCAAAATTCCTCGATTCCGGTCATCAAGCACTACAAGGGCGTGTGCACGGTATTTCTCGACGAATTCGCCGACCCCGGGCTTGCGCGGATTCTTACGGTGGACGCCAAGTGCCAGCGCCCGAGCGTATGCAACGCCGCTGAAAACCTTTTGGTGCACACCGCGGCGGCGCGCAGGCTTCTGCCGCCCGTGGCGGGGCGCCTCGCGGAGCTCGGCGTGGAGCTGCGCGCCTCGCGGGAGGCAAAAGAGATTCTCGACGGGGCGGGAATTCCCTGCAAGGAGGCCGCGGAGGAGGATTTTTCCACCGAATACATTGACATGATAATTTCGATAGCCCTCGCCGACTCCGTGGAGGGCGCCGCGAATTTCGTAAACAAATACGGCTCGGGGCACTCCGACCTCATAGTCACCGAAAACGCGCAAAACGCCGAAAAGTTCATGAACCTCGTCGATTCGGCGACCGTCTACTGGAACGCCTCGACGCGCTTCACCGACGGCTATGAATTCGGCCTCGGCGCGGAAATCGGGATTTCCACCGACAAGCTCCACGCGCGCGGCCCTATGGGGTTGAGGGAGCTTTGCTCGTACAAGTACAAAGTGCGCGGCTCGGGGCAGACCCGCGGCGCGCCGGATTCCGCAAAATAGCGGCTTTCCGCAATCTGAAAAATTCCAAAAACGCCTGATAAAATGGACAAGCTCGAAGAAATATTCAAGATGCAGTACGAACTCAACAAGCGCATAGGCGTCGACACCGCCGCCATGGGCGACGACGAGCGCGTGAAATGGGTTCTGAATTACAGCCGCGCGCTCGGGCAGGAAAACGCCGAGCTCGTCGATTCAGTGCCGTGGAAGTGGTGGGCAAAATACCAGAAGTTCGACCCGCAGAACGCGCGCGTGGAAGTGGTGGACATGCTGCACTTCATAGTGTCGCTGGCGCAGACGCTCGGAATGAGCGCGGACGACTTTTACCAGGCGTACGCCAAGAAGAACCACATAAACCACGACCGCCAGGATTCCGGCTACGCGGTCAAGGACGAAAACGACTGCCGCTCGATTTAGCGCCGTTTTGCGCTCAGCCGCCCCCTGCGGGCGGCTTTTTTTGGCGGTTCGGCCGAATAGTGTTGCCAAGCGGGGCCGTTTTGCGTTTTAAAATTGGCCCCGAAATGAAATATATATTTATCACAGGCGGCGTCGTTTCGTCGTTGGGCAAGGGGCTTACGTCGGGGGCGCTCGGGGCGCTTCTCGAGACAAGAAAACTCAACGTCAGGATACAGAAATTCGATCCATACCTCAACGTCGACCCGGGCACGATGAGCCCTTTCCAGCACGGGGAGGTGTACGTCCTCGACGACGGCGCTGAAACCGACCTCGACCTCGGCCACTACGAGCGTTTCACGCACTGCAAGCTCAGCAAATTCAACAACCTGACCTCCGGACAGATATACGAGCACGTCCTCCAAAAGGAGAGGAGGGGCGATTACCTCGGCAAAACCGTGCAGGTAATCCCGCACGTGACGAACGAAATCAAGGCGCGCCTATACGCCGCGGGCGAGGGTGTCGACGTTCTCATCACGGAAATCGGCGGAACCGTCGGCGACATCGAGGGGCTGCCGTTTTTGGAGGCTCTGCGCCAGTTTTCGCTCGAAGTCGGCAGGGAGAACACGCTCTTCATACACGTCACGCTGTTGCCGTACCTCAAAGCCGCGGGCGAGCTGAAAACAAAACCCTCGCAGCAGAGCGTGGCGAAGCTGCGCGAAATCGGCATACAGCCCGACATCCTCGTCTGCCGCACCGAGCAGCCGATGACCGACGACATGCGCCAGAAGCTCTCGCTCTTCTGCAACGTCGAGCAGAAGGCGGTGATAGAGGAGATGGACGTCAAGCGCTCCATATACGAGCTCCCGCTGATGCTCGCCGAAGAGGGGATGGACAGGCTCGTCGTGGACAAGCTCGGAATCGACGCGCCCGAAAGCGACATGTCGGCGTGGAGCTCCATAGTCCGCAGGCTAGTCTCCCCGAAGGGCGGGGAGGTGAAAATCGCCGTCGTCGGCAAGTACATAGACTTGCAGGACGCCTACAAGTCCATTTACGAATCGCTCGCGCACGCCGGCGTCGGCAACGATTGCTCCGTAAAAATCATCCGCGTGGACTCCGAGGACGTCGAGCGCGACGGCGCGCAAAAGCATCTCTCCGGCGCGGACGGAATACTCATTCCCGGCGGTTTCGGCGACAGGGGGATTGAGGGCAAGATACTCGCCGCAAAATACGCGCGCGAAAACAAAATCCCATACTTTGGAATATGCCTCGGAATGCAGATAGCCGTCATAGAGTACGCGCGCGACGTTCTCGGGCTCGACGGGGCAAACAGCGCGGAATTTAACGAGAGCACGCTCTACCCCGTCATCACCATAATGGACGACCAGAAGGACATCGTGGACAAGGGCGCGACCATGCGGCTCGGCTCCTACGAATGCGCGCTCGTCGACGGCTCTAAGGCGCGTTCGGCGTACGGCCAGAATTCCGTGCGGGAGCGCCACCGCCACCGCTTTGAGTACAACAACGCCTACCGCAAGCGGCTCGAGGAGGCGGGGCTAATGGTCGCGGGGCTCAACCCCAAGCGCAATCTCGTGGAAATCGTGGAGGTCAAAGACCATCCGTGGATGGTCGGCGTGCAGTTCCATCCGGAATTCCAGTCGAAACCCTCCAAGCCGCACCCGCTGTTTTGCGCGTTCGTCGCGGAGGCTCTCAAAAAGGCTTCGGCGGAAAAGAAATGATTTTCGAAAAAAATTCGGGAAAGACGCTGCTCATCGCGGGACCGTGCTCGCTTGAATCCCGTTCGCTGGCGCTCGAAGTGGCGGGGGAAGTCGCGCGGATAGCCGCAAAATATTCCGGAAGCGTTGACGTGGTATTCAAGGGCAGCTTCGACAAAGCCAACCGCACGAGCATAAGCAGCCCCCGAGGCCCGGGAATGGCGGAGGGGCTTGAAATTCTCGCCGAAGCGCGGGAAAAATTCGGCCTGCCCGTCACCACCGACGTGCACGAATCCGCCCAGTGCGCGGCGGTTGCCGAGGTCTGCGACGTCCTGCAAATTCCCGCCTTTCTCTGCCGCCAGACGGATTTGCTCGTCGCCGCGGCGAAGACGGGGCGTGCGGTGAACGTCAAAAAGGGGCAGTTTTTGTCGCCGTACGACATGAAATACGTCGTCTCCAAACTGCGCGAGGCGGGGGCTGCGGAAATCTGGCAGACGGAGCGCGGATCGACTTTCGGCTACGGCAACCTCGTGGTCGACATGCGCGCAATCGCGATTATGTCGGAAAACCGCGCCCCCGTGATAATCGACGCCACCCATTCCACGCAGTTGCCCGGGCGCGGCGACGGCGTGAGCGGCGGCGAGCGCAAATACGCGGCGCTTATTGCGAAAGCCGCCGTTGCGGCGGGGGCCGACGGAATGTTCATCGAGACCCACCCGTCGCCCGAAAAGGCGCTCTCCGACGCCGCGACCCAGCTGCCCCTCGGGGAGCTCGAGGCTCTCGTAAAGTCGTGCCTGCAAATCCGCGCCGCGAGATAGGGCGGGGCGTCTTGGCTTTCGCGCGGCGCGCTTGTTGGGATGCGCGCGGCCGGTGTTCGGCGCCGCTTCCCGCTGCGGATTGTACAGTTTTAAATTGTTAGCGCGCTTTCCATTATCCGCTTGTTTTTTATTGGATGTGCGCGGCGGCCGGTTGTTTAGGCTGCGTTGTCCTTTTGCGCGCCGCGTCCTACCGTGCGGCATTTTCCGTTGGCGCCGGAGAAATTTCCGATTCCGCGCGCGTTGCCGGATTCTTTGGATTGCGCGCAATTTTTTTCTCCGGAGCGTTTTCAGCGCCGCGGGCGGGGCGCATTTCTAAACCAATTTCCGCGGCTTTGTTGCGGGAATATTTCTTTGATTTCCGCATAAATGGAAAGCCCCGCTGCTCCGGCTCGGGGCTTGGGCGGAAAATTTTTTCTTCCGCTATTTCCTCCTGCGGGAAGCGGCGATTGCGAGAGCCGCCGCCCCTATGATTGCGGCGAGCGCGGCGGGCTCTGGAACGTGCGTTATGACGACCGACAGTGTGTTGTCGGCAAAGAGGAAGTTGGCGTCGAATTTGTTTTCGTCCATGCCGAAAATCTCGAAGTCGTCGTCGAGCGAGTCACCGAAGTTGGAGAGCGATTCCGCGGTAAGCAAGTCGTACTTTACCGACGAGCCGAGGCCTATGGCGTCGTAGTCGCCCGCGGTGAGGTCGAGCGCGAATACAAGCTTGCCGTCGCCGGCTTTTTCGAGGATGCC
>ENA-UEQL01000963-UEQL01000963.1-human-gut-metagenome-genome-assembly--contig:-NODE-963-length-20736-cov-9.936057_pt1 | contig 20736 bp, 19 predicted proteins | sample MGYA00242905_ERZ507926 | MGnify/ENA primary metagenome ERZ507926 (study PRJEB26167, sample SAMN06115531) | human gut metagenome | host: Homo sapiens | place: China:Henan | collected 2015-09-09 | study...
CCTGACGCCCGAGCAGGTCAAGCTCATCAGCCAGTACGCCGAGGAGGTCATCCTCAGCTACGACTCCGACGAGGCGGGCCAGAAAGCCACCCTCCGCTCGCTGGAGCTGTTCCGCAACAGCCCGGTGCGGGTGGGCGTCTTACAGATCCCGGGGGCGAAGGACCCGGACGAGTACATCAAGAAATACGGTGCCGACCGCTTCAAGGCTCTGCTGGACGGCGTGGGCAACGCGCTGGACTTCCGGATGAAGCGGCTGCGGGACCAGTACGACCTCAAGCAGGACGCCCAGCGCCTCGAGTACGTCAAGGAGGCCGTGGAGATGCTGGCCCAGCGCTCCAATCCCACCGAGCAGGAGGTCTACGCAGGCCGTCTGGCCGAGGAGACCAACATCTCCAAGACTGCCATCATGGCCCAGCTGGCCGACGCCGTGCTGGATAGGGCGGCCCTGTCCGCCATGCTGGACGCAGCCGGGAGAACGGGGGATCCCCTGGTGGAGGACATCGTGGTTCTCCAGGTGTTTTACGCCGATGTGAAGATCGCCCTGCGGGCCGCCCGGACGGATCGGCGCAGCCTCTTTCTAGAAGAGGCCCTGTGCCCCTGCGGCGGCATGAAGCCTGAGGAATGGATCCGCGCCCTGCGGGGCGGGGAGGAGGAGTTCCTCGCGCTTCTAGAGAGGCAGAACGCCCATGGCAGCCGGGGGGCGGCGGAGGCTTACCGCCAGTCGCCCGCGGCCTTTGAAAAATGGGTGGACGATCGCCTGATGGAAACCGCCCGGCGGGCCAAGAGCGTGACCCTGGGCGCCGCGCCCCTGGTGGGGTATCTGCTGGCCAAGGAGACGGAAATCCGGGCGGTACACATGCTGGCGTCCGGTATCCGTACCGGCCAAAGCTCGGACACAATGCGGGAAAGGGGGCGGCTGCTGTATGCTTAGAGTGGCGGTTTTGGGTGACACCGAAAGCATCCAGGGCTTCGCCGCCATCGGGCTGGATATTTTTCCCTGCGACGATCCCGGCTTGGCCCCCGGCCTGTTCCATCGCCTGTGCGGAGGGGAATACGGTGTGGTGTATATCACCGAGGAGCTGGCCGCCCTGCTGGACGTGCCCGCCGATGAGCTGCAAAAGACCATCGACCGTTACAACGAGCTGTGCGATCAGGGGACCGATGCGGACTTCGGCAAGAAGAGCGCCTACATGCACAAGATCGAGAAGGCTCCCTTCTGGGGCGTGCGCAAGCACATCCGCGTGTCCTCCATCGACAGCGGCGTGAACACCAACGCCAACGGCCAGGCTCTGGACGCTGACGGCAAGGTCATCGAGGGCCTGTACTGCGTGGGCAACGTGGGCGGCGTGTTCTACGGCGGCGCGGACTATCCGTTCCACCAGACCGGCCTGTCCCTGGGCCGCTGCTACACCTTCGGCATGCTGGCCGCAAAGCACGCCATGGGCAAGTAAGCCGCAGGAAATAACACCATAAAAGAAGAAGGCCGCCGGGCAGGAGAAAGTTTCCTGCCCGGCGGCTTTTTGCTGCCGGAAAAAAGTGAAAATAATGCCCGAAACTTGAGCGGGATTGTTGTGAATGTGACGATTTTGGTACGATTTTGGGACGCTTGGTTTACACCGCCCCGGAAAGCGTGGTATAGTTAAACGGATAAGCAGCAGTGGGTGCCGCTGTGGGAAAAGCGAGGAGAGCGTTACGATGAAAAAGCACATTCGAGCATTCGTCAGTCTGCTGTGCGCTGCGGCGCTGGCACTGAGCTGTGCATCCTGCGGCGGCGCAGCGCAGAGCACCGGAAAATCCGGCGGCACCGCCGGGGTGACCCATATCACCGTGTGGACCTATTACAATGGTGACCAGCTGGAAAGCTTCAACAAGCTGGTGGACCAGTTCAACGAGACCACCGGCCGCGAAAAGGGCATCCGGGTGGAAAGTGCCAGCCAGGGCAGCGTGAGCGACCTGGAGACCAACGTGATGGATGCGGCCCAGGGCAAGGTGGGTGCTGCGGCCATGCCCAACATCTTCTCGGCCTATGCTGACACCGCCTATGCGCTGGACCAGATGGGCATGCTGGTGGACCTGAGCCAGTACCTCACCGAGGACGAGCGCGCCCGGTATGTGCAGGGCTACCTGGACGAAGGCGACTTTGACGGCGACGGCAGCATGAAGATCTTCCCGGTGGCAAAATCCACCGAGCTGATGTTCCTGAACGAGACCGACTGGGAGAAGTTTGCCCAGGCCACCGGTGCCGCCTACGACGACCTTTCCACCGTGGAAGGGCTGGTGGCCACTGCCGGTGCCTATTATGACTGGACCGACGCCCAGACGCCGGAGCCGGACGACGGCAAGGCTCTGTTCGGCCGCGACGCCATGGCCAACTACATGCTGGTGGGGGCCCGGCAGCTGGGCGACGCCCTGTTCGAGGTGCAGGACGGAAAGATGACCTTGAACTTTGACAAGGACGTAGCCCGCAAGCTGTGGGACAACTACTATGTGCCCTTCGTCAAGGGGTGGTTTGCCGCTATCGGCCGCTTCCGCAGCGATGATATCAAGGTGGGCAATGTGCTGGCCTATGTGGGTTCCAGCTCCAGCGCCACCTTCTTCCCCGCGCAGGTCATGGTGAACGACACCGAGAGCTACGACATCGACATGACGGTGCTGCCCAGCCCGAAGTTTGCGGGCGGCGAGGATGTGGCCGTGCAGCAGGGTGCCGGTATGGTGGTCACCGCCGGTACGGAGGAAGAGATCAATGCCTCGGTGGAGTTCCTCAAGTGGTTCACCCAGCCGGAACACAACATCTCCTTCTCGGTGGACTCCGGCTACCTGCCGGTGACCACGGCTGCCAACGACATGGAGGCCATCAAGACCAGCGGCCTGGAACTGAGCCCGAAGATGGAGCGCATCCTCTCGAATGCAGTCCAGAGCGTAAAGAACAACACCCTTTATACGCCAAGTGCCTTTGTGGGCGGCAGCAAGGCCCGCAAGGTGCTGGAATACAGTCTGAGCGATCTTGCCTCTGCCGACCGTGCAACGGTGCAGGAGCGGGTGGCCGCAGGCCAGCCCGCCGCCGACGCGGAAGCGGAGTTCCTCACCGACGAATACTTTGATGCCTGGTATGGGGGCATCTGCACTGCACTGGAGGAGTACGCCGGCTGAGCGTAACGACCGGAAACCGACGGGAAAGGGGAGAAGTGCCATGAAGCCTGCCAAAAAGTACCGTGCGTGGAAAGCGCACCGGCCCGAGAAGCCGATCTTCCGCACCATCCTCTTTTCCATGATGGCGGTGCTGCTGGCGGAGGTGATCCTGCTGTCAACCGGCATCGGCCTGACCAATGTGTCCGGGCGGCTGAACCAGAACGCCAAGCAGATCGTGAACATGCAGGTGCGCAACCGCGCCAGCTACCTGCAGGATATGCTGATCAAGGCACAGGAGCTCACCGACATTTCCACCACCATCAACAACCTGACCCAGCAGATGCTGCAGGACGGCACCATTTCGCTGGACACGATGGACCAGAGCAGCGAGGCCGCTGACCCCCTGATGGAGGCCGCCGCGCCCTATCTGGTGAGTGCACTGCGCGCCCGCCCCGTGACCGGCATCTTTCTTGTGATCAACACCCACGACCTTGCGGAAAAGGAAGTGGGCAGCTCCATGCCAAGCATCTATCTGCGGGATCTGGACCCGGATGCCCGCCCCTCGGAGCGCAAAGCCGACCTGATGCTGGAGCGTTCCAGTGCGGCAGTGGTCAAGAAGCTGGGCATCACCACCGACAAAAGCTGGAGCACTGCACTGAGCTACCGCGGCCTGACCAGCAGCGGCTTTGTGTGCACCGTGTTCCAGACCGCCTGGGAGGATGACGAAAAGCTGGACGCCGCCGACTACGGCCGCTGGCTCACCCAGACCTACAAGCTCACCGGTGACGAGCGCACGGCCATTGCCTACTCCCAGCCCCTCATCCTGCCGGACGGCACCGTGTACGGCGTCATCGGTGTGGAGATCCTGACCAGCTATCTGGAAACCAAGATGCCGTATCAGGAGCTGCAGGACGGCGGGCAGGGCACCTATCTGCTGGTGTCCACAACGTCGGGCCTGTCGGACCCGGAACTGTTCCTGACGCTGATGGCGGGCGACGGACTGGATGCCAACGTCATCGACGCGGGCGTGGAAAAGATCACCTGCCGGCAGACGGACGGCGAACGCTGGCTGACGCTGAACAACGAGACTGGCTATGCGGCGGTCCAGAGCCTGGACCTGTACAGCCGCAACGCGCCCTTCTCCAACGAAAAGTGGCTGCTGGTGGGCACGGTGCGCAGCAGCATCCTGCTCCGCTTTGCCCACACCGTGCAGCGGGTCATCACCTCTGCGGTGCTCCTCACCCTGCTGCTGGGGGCTGTGAGCAGCCTGCTGGTGTCCCGCGGTCTGGCCCGCCCCGCCGAGCAGCTCTACTGCGAGGTGCTGGCAGCCAACGGCAAACAGACCTTCCCCAAGTTTTCGCACACCGGCATCCGGGAGCTGGACCGCTTTGCGGAGGCCATCACCCAGCTGAACAGCAGCCTTGTGACCAACTCCACCAAGTTTTTGCGCATCATGGACATGGCCAGTGTGGAGCTGGGCGGCTACGAGCTGCGGTATGACACCGGCAGTGTGTATGTGACCAAAAACTTCTTTGCCCTGCTGGGTGCCCCGGAGGTGGACGGCAGCAGCCTGACCGTGCGCACCTTTGGAGAACTGCTGGAGCACATCCAGCTGGTCCGCCCCTGCACCGTCAACGCGGAGGGGGACAAGGTGCTGACCGTGGTGCAGGGCGGCCGCACCCGCTATATCATGCTGCGGGTCACCACCGAGGACCGGGTGCAGGTGGGTCTGGCCGAGGATGTGACCGCCGCTACCCAGGAGCGCCTGCGCATCGAGCGGGAGCGCGACTACGACGTCCTCACCGGCCTGTACAACCGGCAGGCATTCCACCGCGTGAGTCATGAACTGTTCCAGAATCCGGAGCGGCTGGGCGTGGCAGCCTTGCTGATGATGGACCTGGACGACCTCAAGCACATCAACGACACCTACGGCCACGACTGGGGCGACCACTACATCCAGAACACCGGCCGCTGCATTGCGGAGCACAGCCCGCCGGGCACCGTGTGCGCCCGCCTGTCCGGCGACGAGTTCCTGCTGCTGTTCTACGGCTATCCCGGCCGGGAGCAGCTGCGCGAAAAGCTGGAAGCACTGACCCGCGCCATGCAGCAGGCCGTGGTGGTACTGCCCAGCGGCAGCGACCTGCACATCAGTATTTCCGGCGGCGTGGCCTGGTACCCGGAGGATGGCCGGGACATCGAGACCCTGAAAAAATATGCAGACTTTGCCATGTATCAGGTCAAGCACTCCACCAAGGGGCAGATGAAGGACTTTGACATCGGCGTGTACAATCAGGAGGCCTACATCGCCCGCACCCGGCGGGAGTTCCACCAGCTCATCAGCGAAGAGCGGATGTACTACTACTTCCAGCCCATCTTCTCGGCACAGACCGGCAGGGTGCACGCCTACGAAGCACTGATGCGGTCGGACCTGCCCACCCTGCGTTCTCCGGCCACCATCATGAAGCTGGCCCGGGAGCAGGGCGCGCTGTATGAGATCGAGCGGCTGACCTTCCGCAAGGCACTGGAAGAATTTGACAACCTGCGCAGCAAAAATCTCGTGGACCGGCAGGCCCTGATCTTCATCAACTCCATTGCCAGCGTCAGCCTGCGCCGGGAGGACAGCGAGTATATGGACCAGCGCTGGCACGAGCTGCGCCGCCAGATGGTCATTGAGATCACCGAGGAAGAGGAGATGAACCGGGAGGCACTGGAAACCAAGCGCCACGCTCCGGGCTTCTCCGGCATGTTTGCGCTGGATGACTACGGCAGCGGCTACTCCAACGAGGGCAGCCTGCTGGAGTTGGCGCCCCGGTTCATCAAGGTGGATATCAGCATCATCCGCGGCATTGACTCGGACCCCGACAAGCAGCAGATCCTGCGCAACGTGGTGCGCTACGCCCAGCCGCGCAGCATGCAGATCATTGCCGAGGGCGTGGAAACGGCCGCCGAGATGCGCACCGTCATCGACCTGGGGGCCGACCTGCTGCAGGGCTACTTCCTGGCGCGGCCGGCCGCTGTGCCCGACCCCATTGCCCCGGAGGCAGCGGAGATCATCCGAGCTATCTAGGACAGCAACCGCGGGAAGCGCTTCTGAACCGCCCAAAAGAGCAGGAAATTCCATATAGAACTGGAATATCATGCTCTTTTTATACGGTGAGGAATGTAATTTGGCACCCGGCCAATTTACCTCTGGTGTTTGGCCGGGCGCTGCGGTATACTGGGGTGGAACGAAAAACGGCACGGGAGGTGCTTTGAAAAAATGGTACAGGTGGATCTGATCACCGGGTTTCTGGGGGCCGGCAAAACGACCTTTCTGCGCCGGTACGTCCGGTATCTGGTGGAGCAGGGGCACAACGTCTGCATTCTGGAAAACGACTTCGGCGCGGTGAACGTGGATGCCATGTTGGTGCAGGACCTGCTGGGCGACCGGTGCGATCTGGAGACCATCAGCGGCGGGTGTGACTGCGACACCCACCAGCGGCGCATGCGCACCAAGCTCATCGCCATGGCCATGCGCGGCTTTGACCGGGTGGTGGTGGAACCCAGCGGCATTTTTGATGTGGACGAATTCTTTGACGTGCTGCGGGACGACCCGCTGGACCGCTGGTACCGCATCGGCAATGTGATCGCCATTGTGGACGCCATGCTGCCGGAAGCATTGTCGCCGCAGGCGGAATATCTGCTGGCCTCCGAGACGGCCAATGCAGGCCGGGTGCTGCTGAGCCGTGCGCCGCAGGCCGGGCCGGAACAGTGCCGGGCAGCCATTGCCCACCTGGACCGTGCGCTGGAAGCCTGCAAGTGCTCCCGCCGCTTTGCCCCGGACGAGATCCTCACCAGGGACTGGGCCGCCCTCACCGACGCCGACCTTGCACAGATCGCCGCCTGCGGCATGCGGCAGGCCAGCTGCGAAAAGCTGCACTTTGATGAGCACAAGGCCTTCGGCTCCCTGTGCTTTCTGGAACAGCACCTCACGGTGGAGCAGCTGCAGCAGGCAGCTGCCCGGCTGTTCGGGGACCCGGCCTGCGGGCAGGTGCTGCGGGTCAAGGGGTTTGCCCCCACCCGGGACGGCTGGCTGGAGCTGAACGCCACCGCCGCCGGGCAGACACTGGCACCCATCCCGCAGGGGCAGGATGTGCTCATCGTCATCGGCGAGGGGCTGGACAGGGCAAGGATCGAAACGCAGCTTCACCGCTGAGCTTTCAACGAACGTTGTAAAACTGGTGCAAAAAAAGGAGAACAGAATCATGAAAAAGAACCCGCAGATGCCCTCGGCGCGGCGCATCCTCGGCATGGTGGTCGGTATTGTGATCATCGGGCTGGGCATTGCACTGTTCAAGCAGTCTCACCTTGGCAACGACTCCATCAGCGCACTGAATATGCGTCTGGCCGAGATGCTGGGCATCTCGCTGGGCGTGCAGAACCTGTGCACGAACATCCTGTTTTTTGCACTGCAGTTCTGGTTCGGGCGCAAGTACATCGGCCTTGGCACCTTTGTCAACGGCATCGGCGTCGGGTTCATTGTCACGGCCTTCTACGACCCCATTGCGGCCCACTTTGGCCCGGCCGAGGCGCTGGGCCTGCCGGTGCAGCTGCTGTGGGTGGCGCTGGCGGTGCCAGTCACGGCGCTGGGGGCTTCGCTGTACCAGACGGCAGATCTGGGCATCGCCCCGTACGATTACCTCTCGCTGGGCCTGCGGGACTACACCCCGGTGCCGTACTTCGGCTGCCGCGTGTTCACCGATGCGCTGTGTGCGCTGCTGTGCTGGCTGCTGGGCGGCCTTGTGGGCATCGGTACGCTGATCTGTGCCTTCTGCCTGGGACCCTTCATCCAGTTCTTCAACGGGCTGGTGTCGGAGCGGGTGCTGCACTACAAGCCGGGCGGCCAGTAAGATCGGGAAATCAAAAAGGCGTGCACCTCCTTTGCGGAAGTGCACGCCTTTTGCTGTGCAGAAATCAGAACTTGAACAGCGGGGTGCCGGCCAGGATGTCGCCCTCTGCCAGCATCTTCAGCTCGCCCAGATCGTCGCCGTTGGTCACGATGATGGCGGTAGCGGTGGGATGGCCTGCGGCGCGGATGGCGTCCAGATCCACCTTCAGCAGCGGGGTGCCGGCCTTGACCTTGTCACCCTCCTTGACCAGAGCCTTGAAGCCCTTGCCGTTCATCTCCACGGTGTCCATGCCGACGTGCACCAGGATCTCGATGCCGTCTTCGCTGGTCAGACCGACAGCGTGCAGGGTGGAAGCCACCTGGTTCACAGTGCCGTCAAAGGGGGCGTACACGGTCTTGCCGGTGGGCTCGATGCCGCAGCCGGGGCCCAGGATGCCCTGTGCGAACGTCTCGTCAGGGATGTCGGCCTGTGCCAGGACCTTGCCGCGGATGGGAGCCAGAACGGTCTTGCTCTGGCCAAAGAACTTGGCGGTTTCTTCTTCTTCGGCCTTGTTGCCGAACAGCTTGTCAAAAAAGCCCATGATAATAATCCTTCCTTCTGATCATATTCAGGGGTGCGGCCGCCGCACGGGCCTGCTGCGCCCAAACCCATATGGTATATTCAAAAGATACCATACTGCGCCCCAAAATGCAACTGCAATCCTGCACAAACTCCGGCGGGGTTTGCTGTTACATCAGCGCAATCAGCTGCTCGACCTTTTCCATGCGGGTGGCCCAGCTGGTGGCGATGCGCACCACGGTGTGAGTGTCGTCGAATTTCTCCCAGAAGCCGAACTTTGCCCGGCCTTCCAGTGCGGCCAGCTGGGCGTTATCCAGAATCACGAACACCTGATTGGTAGGCGAATCCATAAAAAAGCGATAGCCCTTGGCGGCCAGACCCTTCTTGAGGGCGTTGGCGGTATCAATGGCATTTTTGCTGATCTTCGTGTACAGATCATCGGTGAACAGCACATCGAACTGGATGCCCAGCAGACGGCCCTTGGCCAGCAGGGCACCCTGCTGCTTGACCATGGTCATGAAGTGGGCCGGGGCACCGTGGGGGAACACCACGGCCTCGCCGCACAGGGCACCCACCTTGGTGCCGCCGATGTAGAACACATCGGTGAGCCGGGCGATGTCGGCCAGGGTCACGTCGGTGCCCTCGGCCATCAGGCCGTAGCCCAGCCGGGCACCGTCCAGAAACAGCGGCATCCGGTATTCCTGACAGACGGTGTGCAGATCTTCCAGCTCCTGTTTTGTGTACAGGGTGCCGTACTCGGAGGGGTGGGAGATGTACACCATGCCGGGGAACACCATGTGGTCGTGGTTGGCGTCGGCATAGAAGGTGGCGCACCAGTCCCGTACATCGGCGGCGGACACCTTGCCCTCGTGGGCCGGCAGGCTGATCACCTTGTGGCCGGTGTACTCGATGGCACCGGCTTCGTGGGCGGCCACATGGCCGGTGGCCGCGGCCAGCACGCCCTGCCAGCGCTGCAGCATGGAGGCAATGACGATGGCGTTGGTCTGGGTGCCGCCGGAGATGAAGGTCACGTCGGCGTCCGGGCAGGCGCAGGCGGCGCGGATCTTCTCCCGTGCGCTGGCGCAGTAGGGGTCGGTGCCGTAGCCGGGCACTTTTTCAAAGTTGGTCTCGGTCAGCTTCTGCAGGATGGCGGGATGGGCACCCTCGCAGTAGTCATTTTCAAAGTACAGCATAAAAACGCTCCTATAGTTCAGATGCATCCATTGTAACCCCCGGCCGCAGACTTGTCAAATAGGAAAAAAGTGCAGAGGGCGGACAGCCAAAATGCTGTCGGAATTGCGCCCCGAAGTAGTTGCTGCTGCCAAGGCCTCCTTCCGGGCGGTATGGGATGCTGGTTCCAGGATAGCCCGGAACCGGCACACCGTCAATGTGGCAGCGTTTTTGCTGATTCTTTAGCAGGGGTGTGGTATAATCTTATATTGGGACAGAATAAAATCAGGAGGGGTGAACCGTTTATGAAAAAAAGTACCTGGTCCCGCGACCTTCTGGTCATGCTTGCCGCACTGTGCGTCGCCGGGGTGGCGGTGGTATGGGTGCAGCGCATCACCGGCCGCATCGACGGCGTGGCCATGCTGATCTTCATGCTGGCTGTGTTTGTCACCTCCATGTACACCGACGGTTATCTCTGGGGCGTGCTGGCCTCGCTGGCAAGTGTGCTGGCGGTCAACTTTGCCTTTTTCACCCCCTATTTTGCCTTCAATTTTACCCTGCCGGAAAATCTGTTCTCCGGCCTTGTGATGCTGGCCGTATCCATCATGACCAGTACCCTGACCACCCGGGTCAAAAAACAGGAGCAGCTGCGCATGGAGACCGAGCGGGAAAAAATGCGCGCCAACCTTCTGCGGGCGGTCTCCCACGACCTGCGCACGCCCCTCACCTCCATTTACGGGGCCTGCTCCACCGTGACTGAAAACTACGATTCGCTGGGCAAGGAACAGGCCCTCAAGCTGCTGCGGGAGGCCTGCGAGGATGCCCAGTGGCTCAACCGTATGGTGGAGAATCTGCTTTCCGTGACCCGCTTCGACGGGGAACAGGTGGCGGTCAAAAAGACCCCCACCGTGCTGGAAGAGCTGCTGGATGCAGTGCTGGTCAAATTCAAAAAGCGCTGCCCGGACGTTCCGGTGCAGCTGGAGCTGCCGGAGGACTTTGTTATGATCCCCATGGACTCCATGCTGATCCAGCAGGTGCTGATGAACCTGTTGGAGAACGCGGTGCTCCACGCCGAGGGCATGACCACCCTGACGCTGCGGGTGTTCACGCTGGGCAGCCGGGCTGTGTTTGAGGTGAAGGACGACGGCTGCGGCATCCCGAAAGAGCGTCTGCGCACCCTGTTCTCCGGCACCGGCGGCTCGGACCCCAACGCCCCGGCCGACAGCGGCAAGCACGGCATGGGCATCGGCCTGTCGGTGTGCGCGGCCATCATCAAGGCCCACGGCGGCGAGATCGACGCAGAGAGCCGCCCCGGCGAGGGCACGACCATCCGTTTCTGGCTGGAGACGGAGAAAATCGAACTGGAGGACGCAGAGGATGAGCAATAATAAATATAAGGTGCTGATCGTGGAGGACGAGGCGAACATCTGCAGCTTCATTGAAACGCTGCTGACCACGAACGACTATCAGGCGCTGGTGGCGCACACCTGCACCATGGGCCTGACCCTGTTCGCCTCCCACAACCCGGATCTGGTGATCCTGGATCTGGGCCTGCCGGATCGGGATGGGCTGGAGCTGATCCGTACCGTGCGGCAGAAGTACATGACCCCCATCATCGTGTTGTCGGCTCGTACCGACGAGATGGATAAGATCGAGGCGTTGGACCTTGGAGCCAACGATTACATCACCAAGCCCTTCGGCACCGGGGAACTGCTGGCCCGGGTGCGGGTGGCCCTGCGCCTGAACCGCTACAGCCGCACCGGCGACGCAGCATCCGGCGGGGAGTTCCAGGCTCAGGGACTGCGCATCAACTACGACCGCCGCAAGGTGTTCGTGGAAGGGCAGGAGGTGCGCCTGACCCAGACGGAATACAACATTGTGGCCTTTTTGTCCCAGCATGCCGGCCGGGTGATGACCTACGCCGCCATCGTGCGGGCCATCTGGGGCGATACCGATGTGGGCAGCACCAAAAAGCTGCAGGTGAACATGGCCAACATTCGCAAAAAGCTGGGCAGCCGCCCCGGCAGCAACCCCTACATCCTCAACGAGCTGGGGGTGGGTTACCGCATGATCGACGAGGACCCGGAGAGCCGTCAGACTGCAGAGGATGGCGTATGATCCTTGCACTGGTAATTTTTGCTGTCACCTATCTGCTCATGCTGGCACTGCCCAAAGAGCGCCCGTGGGTGGCGCTGTGCAGTGCGGCGGTGTTCATGGCACTGGGACAGCTGGGCGTGTATGATTTTTCGCTCTCGGCGGCGCTGGGGGCGGTGGATTACAATGTGCTGCTGATGATGTCTGGCACCATGGGGATCGTGTCGCTGTTCATCCGGAGCCGGATGCCGGCCCGCCTGGCCGAGCAGCTGATCGTCCGGGTGCCCAATGCCCAGTGGGCTGTGTGCGTGCTGGCACTTTTTGCCGGGGTCATCAGTGCATTTGTGGACAATGTGGCCACAGTGCTCATGGTGGCACCGGTGGGCCTGGCCATTGCCCGCAAGCTGAAGATCTCGCCGGTTCCGGTGATCATTGCCATTGCGGTGTCCTCCAACCTGCAGGGCGCAGCCACGCTGGTGGGGGATACCACCAGCATCCTGCTGGGCGGCTTTGCGGAGATGAACTTCTTTGACTTTTTCTGGATGCACGGCCGCCCGGGCGTCTTCTGGGGTGTGGAGCTGGGCGCGCTGACCTCCCTGCTGGTGCTGCTGTGGCTGTTCCGGAAGGAAAAACAGCCCATCACCGCCCGTGTGGAAACACAGGTGGAAGATGACGTGCCCACTGCCCTGATGCTGCTGACGGTGGGGCTGCTGATCGTGGCGTCTTTCCTGCCGCAGCCGGAAAGCGGCCTGCTGGCAACACTGTACGATCTGCGCAGCGGGCTCATCTGCATGACCCTGTGCGTGGTGGGCGTGGTCCGTGCCTGCCTGCGGGACCGCTCGGCAAAGCCGCTGGTGCAGGTGCTGCAGGAGCTGGACCGGGACACCTTGCTGCTGCTCTTCGGGCTGTTCATCGTGATCGCGGGCATCCGCACGGCGGGTGTCATCGACGCTGCCGCGCAGCTGTTCCATACCGTGGCCGGGGAGGATCCTTTCCGGCTGTATGTGCTGCTGGTGGTGGTATCGGTGGTGCTGTCGGCCTTCATTGATAACATCCCCTATGTGGCCACCATGCTGCCGGTGGTGCAGGGCATTGCCGCGCTGATGAACAATGGTGCAGGCATGGCACCGGAGGTGTTTTATTTCGGTCTGCTCACCGGCGCAACGCTGGGCGGCAACCTGACCCCCATCGGGGCATCGGCCAACATTGCAGCCATCGGCATCCTGCGCAAGAATGGTGAGACCGTGCGCACAGCCGACTTTTTGCGCATCGGGGTGCCCTTTACACTGGCGGCAGTGCTGACCGGCTCGGTGTACCTGTGGCTGGTGTGGGGCCGCGCGTTGTAAGCAACAGAAAATGTCTGCCGCCAGCGCCCGGCGGCCACGCTCAAACGACCAAATAAACCGCCCGTCCTGTGCCGGAAAACCGGCCTGCGACGGGCTTTTTTACGGAAGTATGACGTTTTATAAAAAGAGAAAACTTTTTTGCAGAAAACGCTTGACAATTTCGGTATATCTGGTATAATAACTATCGTTCCGAGCGACACGGCTCACGAACAAAACAGAATATGCGGATATGGCGGAATTGGCAGACGCGTTAGATTCAGGTTCTAATCGGGGCAACTCGGTGGAGGTTCAAGTCCTCTTATCCGCACCATGACGAATGTTCTTACAGCATTTAGCTGTCAAAGAACATTCGTCATTTTTATTTGCTAAATAGCGACATCACAAGGGGCGTAGTTCACAACTACGCCTTTTCTTGTATTCACCGACACATCGGGTGTCGGCAAAGGAAGTGCGCTTGGAATCTCGATGGTGCCCACGCAGTTGTAGTGAATGCGGAGCCGCTGCTCCCATACACCGTTGACCTTTTCTGCATTGAACACTTCGATTTTTTCCACCAGTTCATTCAGCATCCGGGGTGTCAGCTTTTTTGCTCTGGTGTACTTGCGAACCAGACTGATAAACATATCCGTTGTCATAGTTCGGCTGCTCTGCTTTTCGATTTCGGAGCGGAGCTGTTTGATTTTCTCGGTCAGCTCCTTTTGCTCGTCCTCATATCTCCGGGACATTCTGGAAAAGCGTTCATCAGAGATCTTGCCGGAAACATTGTCCTCATAGATGCGCTCAAAGAGGCCGTCCAGTTCTTCATCACGGGCAAGGAGTGCTTTCAACTCTTTCTCTTTCAGCTTGCGGTCGGCTTCGTCCGCCTGCTGGGAGTGCCCGATAACAGCCTTCAAAAAGTCGTCCTCATAGAGGCTGGCAAACTTGGTCAGCCGCCGAATCTCGCCCAGCACCACTTCTTCCAGAAAGTCTACCCTGATGTAGTGGGTGGATTGGCAGGTGCCACGGTTGCCCTTGTAGTTGGAGCAGTTGAAATACTTGATTTCCGGGTTGCCCTGATTGAAGTGGAAGTGCAGATTGCAGCCGCAGTCTGCGCAGACAAGCAGGCCGGAGAACATATTGTGTTCTCCGTTGCTGGTACGGCGTTTGCGCATTTTTCCGCGTTTCTGCTGTACCTGTTCAAACACGGCTCGTTCAATAATTGGCTCGTGAACATTTTGGAACACTACCCAATTTTCCGGGTCGTTATGAATCCGCTTCTTATTCTTGTAGGATTTGGAGTAGGTTTTGAAGTTCAGAACATCACCACAATACTCCTGCTGGTACAGAAGATGGGTAATCGTGGAGCCATTCCACTTGGTGGCGGGGCGCGTCTTGGTCTTTCCGGGACGGCCGATGCCTTTCTGAATCCAGTAGGCCTGCGGCGTCAGGATGCCTTCCTTTTCAAACTGGGTGGCAATCTGTTCCGTGCCAAAGCCCTCCAACGTCATATCAAAAATGCGCCGGACAACTTGTGCAGCTTCTTCATCAATGACCCAATGCTTGGGATTGTTCGGGTCCTTGATATACCCATAGGGAGGAAGTCCCATCGGTTCGCCGGAGTTGCCTTTGATTTTATTACTGATACGGCGTTTCTTGCTGATGTCACGGGCATACCACTCATTGAACAGAGGTTATTCGGGAAAGGGAAAGACAAACAAGCAGAAATCCAGTATTCATGCGGGTTTGTGGCGGGATGGCTCCCCAAAAGCTGAACACCAATAAGACAAGCAGCAATACAATCGCATATCGTTTCTCAGGGAGAATGTTGATTTACGTCACATTCTCCCTTTTTTTATTCCAGAAACGAGGTGATTGCAAAGTGAACACACAAATTATCGCCATCGCCAACCAGAAAGGCGGCGTTGGCAAGACAACGACCTGTACCAACCTGGGGATCGGGCTGGCGCAGGCCGGACGAAAGGTGCTGCTGATCGACGGAGACCCGCAAGGCAGCCTGACCATCAGCCTGGGCCATCCCCAACCAGACAAGCTGCCCTTTACCCTGTCCGACGCGATGGGCCGTATTCTGATGGATGAGCCGCTGCGACCCAGCGAGGGTATCCTGCACCACCCGGAGGGTGTTGACCTGATGCCTGCGGACATCCAGTTGTCTGGTATGGAGGTTTCTCTGGTGAACGCCATGAGCCGCGAGACCATCTTGCGGCAGTATCTGGACACCGTAAAGGGACAGTATTCCCATATCCTCATTGATTGCCAGCCCTCTCTGGGGATGCTCACGGTCAATGCGCTGGCAGCCGCCAATAGGGTCATAATTCCCGTCCAGGCAGAGTATCTGCCCGCCAAGGGTTTGGAACAACTGCTCCAAACAGTAAATAAGGTGAAACAGCAGATCAACCCAAAACTCCAGATTGACGGCATCCTGCTGACGATGGTGGACAACCGCACCAACTTTGCCAAGGAGATCGCCGCCCTGCTGCGGGAGACCTACGGCAGCAAAATCAAGGTGTTCGCCACCGAGATTCCCCATTCTGTTAGGGCAAAGGAAATCAGCGCCGAGGGCAAGAGCATTTTTGCCCATGACCCCGGCGGCAAGGTGGCTGAGAGCTACAAAAATCTGACGCAGGAGGTGACGAAACTTGAAAAGCAGCGCGAAAAAAGTAGAGCTGGCATCGGTAGATGACCTGTTTTCTACCGAGGAAAGCCGTGCCGACGCACAGCGGGAACGGGTGTTGGAAATCCCGCTGTCTGAGCTGCACCCTTTTAAGAACCATCCGTTCAAAGTCAAGGATGATGAATCCATGATGGAAACTGCGGACAGTATCCGGCAGTATGGTGTGCTGGTTCCGGCGATTGCAAGACCTGAACCGGATGGCGGCTATGAATTAGTAGCCGGACACAGGCGGCACAGGGCCAGTGAACTGGCGGATAAAGAAACCATGCCGGTCATTGTCCGGGATTTGGACGATGATGCCGCTACCATCATCATGGTGGACAGCAATTTGCAGCGTGAAAGCCTGCTCCCCAGCGAAAGAGCCTTTGCCTATAAAATGAAGCTGGATGCCATGAAGCATCAAGGCGAACGCAGAGATTTAACTTGTGCCCAAGTTGGGCACAAGTCAGACGGAAAGAAATCCAGAGACATTTTGGCTGAACAGGTCGGGCAGAGTAAAAATCAGATTCAACGCTTTATTCGCCTGACGGAGCTGATTCCCGAACTGCTGGATATGCTGGATGAGCGAAAAATCGCTCTCAATCCGGCCTATGAGCTGTCCTTTCTTAAAAAAGAGGAACAGACCCAGCTTTTGGACGCGATGGACAGCGAACAGGCCACACCTTCTCTCTCCCAGGCTCAGCGGCTCAAGAAATTCAGCCAAGAGGGGCATTTATCCATTGATGTGATGCGAGCTATTATGGGCGAGGAAAAGAAAAGCGATCTGGACAAGGTGACATTCACCTCGGACACTTTGCGGAAGTATTTTCCCAAGAGCTACACACCCCAGCGGATGCAGGAAACCATTATCAAGCTGCTGGAACAGTGGCAGAAAAAACGCCAGAGAGATCAGGAACGATGAAAGGAGCCGCCTATGAGGGATATGTCCGCCCGTGAGCTGAAAGGACACAACATTCTTGCCGTGGAGCGTTTTCAGGATAACACCCGCCGGATGATTGAGTTTTCTGTCCTGTGTTCCTGCACCTACGGCAGTCCCGGTGATGAAATGCGGCTGTTTCTTACGGAGGACGGCTATCAGGCCGCCCTCCTGAGCCAGCAGCGCCGGGAAATCAAAATCAAGCGTTACGCCCGTATCATTGAGGGACATATCCTTGATTTTAAGCCGGACAAGCGCCGCCGCCACTCATAAACAAATCATTACTGCGAAAGGAAAGGATTGAAATGTGTACTGTAAAGGAAATCCGGGAAGCAATCCGGGAGGATTGCCATTCCCAGCATGATATGGAATCTATGGAGATTGACCGTGTTCTGCAAACTCTGCCATTCTCTCAGGGAAATGACCTGTTGGATAAACCGCCCATTCCCAAACGCCCCTACCGGCGCAGAAAAAGTGAACAAAACAGCTGACTGCCACAATTCTTTTTACAGGATTGTGGCTTTTTTCATATCCTGAGAAATTTGGAAGGAGTGAGGTCAATGGCCGTATTTCGCATTGAACGAACCAGAGATTATACCGTAATGAGCAATCACCATTTACGCAACGGGAAACTGTCCCTGAAAGCCAAGGGGCTGCTTTCCATGATGCTGTCCTTACCGGAGGACTGGAACTATACCACCAGAGGGCTTGCCGCCATCTGCAAAGAGGGCGTGGACGCTATCGGCGGCGCGCTGCGGGAGCTGGAAACTGCCGGGTACATTGTCCGTCATCAGCTACGAGATAGGCAGGGTCGGATCAGTGATACCGAGTATGTCATCTACGAACAGCCACAGCCGAAGAACCCGGATACGCCACAGCCGGATACGGCTTCACCAGATACGGGAAAACCGGATATGGACAAACCGGATACGGAAAAGCCCGCAGAATTAAATATAGAGAAATCAAATACTCAAAAATCAATTACTCATGGATCAAGTACCGATTCCATTCCCTTCCGGGAGAAAACGGCGGCAAGACCGCCGGAACGGAAAGGAAGGGATGCGATGTCTGTCTCCGAGATAGAAAGTTATCGGGATTTGATTTTAGAGAACATCGAGTATGACTACCTGTGCAGGGAGTTTGCCACCTATCGGGAGGATTTGGACGAGATCGTGGAGCTGATGATGGAAACCGTCTGTGCCAGACGCAAAACCACCCGGATTGCAGGCAGCGACTTCCCCCATGAGGTGGTGCGCTCCCGTTTTTTGAAGCTGGACAGCGAACATATCCGGTTTGTCATGGACAGCTTGCAGAAAAACACCACCGAGGTCCGCAACATGAAGCAGTACCTGCTGACGGTGCTGTTTAACGCACCCACCACCATCAGCAACCACTACACTTCACAGGTTAATCATGATATGAACGCAGGCGGCTGGTAAGGCCGTCTTTTTTCATCCCACAACAACGACTTTTACAGGAGGTTACGCTATGAACCAGATGGAAATTTTCAAAAACCCGGAGTTTGGTTCTGTTCGGGTCATCGAAGAAAATGGCAAATACCTGTTCTGCGGTTTGGATGTTACTGCCGCACTCGGTTACAAAGATTCGGCTAAAGCACTGAAAGCGCACTGTACTTCCGATGGGTGGGCGTTTTACCCACTCATCGACAACGTGGGCAGAACCCAGCAAACCCGGTTTATTTCGGAAGGAAATCTATACCGCTTGATCGTTCACAGCAAACTGCCCTCTGCGGAACGATTTGAACGCTGGGTGTTTGATGAGGTGCTGCCCTCTATCCGCAAGCACGGGGCCTACATCACCAGAGAAAAGCTGTGGGAGGTTGCCACTTCCCCGGAAGCCATGATGAAACTCTGTTCCGACCTGCTGGCAGAACGGGAGGAAAATGCGGCGCTGCGGGAGGAAAACGCCATGCTGGAGGGCAAGGCAGCCTTTTATGACCTGTTCATTGACCTCAAGCACAGCACCAATCTCCGTACCACCGCCAAGGAACTGGTTGTGCCGGAGCGCCGGTTTGTCCGCTTCCTGCTGGAACAGCGGTTTGTGTACCGCGCCCCGTCCGGGAATGTACTGCCTTATGCAAAGCCCGCCAATGATGGCCTGTTCACCGTCAAGGACTACTGCAACCACGGGCATACCGGCTCCTATACGCTGGTAACGCCCCAGGGCAAGCTGTATTTTGCCCAGCTGCGGGACAGCATCTTGCTGATGATATGATTACCCGGTATCTTTTGCGGCGGCTGGTGGTCCCGCCTTAGTAAAATGCACCACCCCTGCAAATTTTCACAGGAAGGAGGCGTTACCCCATGCAGGAAGAAGTGGAAAACAGGACTTTGACGCTGGTAGTCAACGGCACAAAGTTCACCGGGCGGCTGTTTAAGGCCGCCATTTGTAAATACCTTGCCCACTGCAAGGAAAAGAAGCTGCAAAAGCAGAGAAGCCGGGACGCGCCTGTGAAGCCCCAAGGCAAGCAGACGGTCAAGCAGCTCATTGGTCAGAACCAAGGCGTTTCCAATATCGAAATCACCGATCCTTCCATCAAGGAATTTGAAAAGATTGCCCGGAAATACGGTGTGGATTATGCGGTAAAAAAAGACCGCAGTACCTCCCCGCCCAAGTACCTGATCTTTTTCAAGGCACGGGATGCGGATGCGCTGACCGCCGCTTTTACCGAGTACACCGGCAAAAAAGTGAAAAAAGCAGAGAAAACAGAACGTCCGTCTGTGCTGGCAAAGCTGAATCAGTTCAAAGAGCTGGTCAAAAATGCCGTGGTGGACCGCACCAGGCGAAAGGAGCTGGAACGATGAAAAAGCAGCTTGACATCAAAAAGCTCCTGATTTTGAACCTGCCCTATATCCTGATGGGCTTGTTTGCCACCAACTTCGGGGAAGCATGGCGGATGGCGCAGGGCGCGGACGCTTCTCAAAAGGCGCTCTCCCTGATTTCTGTCTTGCCGGTGGCGCTGGCAAGCTGGTGGCCCAGCCTGCACCCGTTGGACCTGTTGGTGGGAATCTGCTGCGGTGGTGGTCTGCGGCTGGCGGTATATCTGAAAAGCAAAAATGCGAAGAAATACCGCCACGGCATGGAGTATGGTTCCGCCCGCTGGGGAACACACGAGGACATCGCCCCTTATGTGGACCCGGTTTTCCAGAACAATGTGATTCTGACGAAAACCGAGAGCCTGACCATGAACAGCCGCCCCAAGGACCCCAAGACGGCGCGAAATAAAAATGTGCTGGTGATCGGCGGCTCCGGTTCCGGTAAAACACGGTTTTGGCTGAAACCCAACCTGATGCAGATGCACAGCTCCTATGTGGTGACAGACCCCAAAGGTACGATTTTGGTGGAGTGCGGCAAGATGCTCCAGCGCGGTACGCCGAAAATGCGTCCCAAGCTGGGCAAGGACCATCAGCCAATAAGGGACCGGCATGGCAATCCGGTTTATGAGACCGTAAAGGACAAAAACGGCAAAGTGGTCTATGAGCCGTATCGAATTAAGGTTCTCAATACCATCAACTTCAAGAAGTCCATGCACTATAATCCTTTTGCCTATCTGCACAGCGAAAAAGATATTTTGAAGCTGGTCACGACTTTAATAGCGAACACCAAGGGAGAAGGCAAAGCCGGGGACGATTTCTGGGTCAAGGCAGAAACGCTTTTGTACTGCGCCCTCATCGGATATATCCACTACGAGGCCCCGGTGGAAGAACAAAACTTTGCCACTCTCATCGAGTTCATCAACGCGATGGAAGTCCGGGAGGACGACGAGGAGTTCAAGAATCCGGTGGACCTGATGTTTGACGCACTGGAAGCGGAAAAGCCCAATCATTTTGCCGTCCGCCAATATAAAAAATACAAGCTGGCGGCTGGTGATATATGCTCTAAGTGACTTCTTAATCATGATTTTGTCATGGTTAGTGAAGCAATCACTTAGAGCATTTTTGT
>ENA-UEQL01000967-UEQL01000967.1-human-gut-metagenome-genome-assembly--contig:-NODE-967-length-20661-cov-6.783278_pt1 | contig 20661 bp, 18 predicted proteins | sample MGYA00242905_ERZ507926 | MGnify/ENA primary metagenome ERZ507926 (study PRJEB26167, sample SAMN06115531) | human gut metagenome | host: Homo sapiens | place: China:Henan | collected 2015-09-09 | study...
GTTTGGAAAGGGATGTTTATATATTTCAATCCACGCACCCCGTGAGGGGTGCGACGATCCGCGCGCCGTCGAACACGGTCTGCGCGATGGTGATTTCAATCCACGCACCCCGTGAGGGGTGCGACTGCAAAACAGACGAAAATATGCACCTGTTTTGTATACAAAGCATAAGTTACTGTGTGCCATTTTGTGGTGTTGGTTGTAACCAAGATGAAATTATCAAAATGACACGCGCAATATGCTGTTTTGCTGGTGCGAACCCAGCGGGGTAACTCTGTTCACTATGGTTTCGCACTTATAAAATAAGTGCCCCTTCGATGTCGTACCCGGTTTTGGTACCAAAATGTTCAACCTTAGATTGGTATTTATTGCCGAGGTAATAGAACCGAAGACTGTCTTTTTCGCTGTCCATAATTTCGCACAGCGTATGTTGCAGCATTTTACACTGAGTGGCATCTACCAGACACTCAAACACCGAGTTTTGGACGCGTTGGCCGTAGTTAACACATTGCTTTGCAATTTGACGCAGTCTTTTTCGACCGGCAGCGTCCGCGGTGTTGACATCGTAGGTGATGAGCACCATCATATTCCATTCCTCATTTCCACATGAAGGGGGGATAGGCATCCAAGTCGCCGCGTAGATATCGCGACAAAAGCATGGCTTGGGCATGAGTTGCCAACCCCCATGCCATTTTTTCTTTTAGAAATGGATGAGTTAAGGTTTCCTGTTTTTTCTTTTGCCACGCTGCCAAGAATGTGCGGCGGGCATCTTCTTTTAAATAAAAAGCGCCGTTCTCTTTTTGGTCAAAGTCCTTTTCGGTGATGCTGCCGAGATTGATAAGCGAGAGAACAAAGCGGTCAGCCAATGGCGCGCGAAACTCTTCCAGCAGGTCCAGTGCCAACGAATATCGACCGGGGCGCAATGTATGCAAAAAGCCCACGGCCGGGTCAAGCCCCACGCCCTCCAAGGCACCGGTGATTTCGTTTCCCAAAAGTGTATACGTAAAGGAAAGCAGGGCGTTGACCGGATCCAATGGCGGACGCCGGTTTCGACCGTCAAAAGAAAAATATTCCTCGTTGCGCAGGATCAATTGCGGAAACACGGCGAAATATGCTTTGGCGGCGCTGCCTTCTATGCCGCGCAACTCATCCGCTGTGGAAACCAGATCGATCTGCTGTAACGCGAGTTTATGCTGCTGAATGGCAGCGCGTATGGCATCCATATCCAAACGCGGAGCATGGTCACGACCAAAATGCTCCAATAACCATCGGCAATTGTAGATTTTTCCGGTGAGAAACATTTTGGAGATGGTCAGAGCGGCGTCGGCATCGGTTGCTGTACGGTATTGCGTGGTTCGCAGCAACACATTGCCTTGCACAGGTCCGGAAATGCTGCCTAAAAATCGGCCGTGCATGCTGAGAAAACAAAGGCCCACCCCACGCTCTGCACAGACCGACATGAGCTTGGGGCTGGCACCGCGATAGCCGAAGGATACGATGTTTTCCAAATTGTGAAGAGGAAAACGCCCCAAAACGGTATCGTCGCTGCGGACAACCACATTTTCTCCATCGAGCGACAGATATCCGTCCGGATTGGTCACATACAGTGTGTTTTGCAGCTTTTTCATGCTTCCTCCTCCAGCTTGCGGTGCACATATTCCAAAGCAGAGGGTTGCTTGCTGAGGATGGGCTGGCAAATGTCCACCATCGAGCAGCTTTTGCAGGCTCGCGTGATTTTGGCCTTGGGGGTATATCCTCGTGCAAACAGAAGGTGCATTTCCTGTAATAGATCACGAACCTGTTGACGCAAGTCTTCTGTGAGCGAAACCTTTAGCCGTCGGCGTGTTTCTCCATAGTAGATGGCACCTTCCGGAATGTCGGTTACGAACATTTCTTCCAGACAAAGGGCCTGTGCACAGAGTTGAAGCTCGTCGGCTCCGCGTTCATCCGGCTTTCCACGCTTATATTCCACAGGATACAGTGTCCACAATCCATCTCGACCGTGAATCGGGATACCGTCCGCGTTTCGGTGCAGTTCCACCATGTCACATTCGCCGGTGATACGAAGATGCTGTGATCGGACGGGCATGGCTCGGGACAGCAATGTGCTGCCCCGAGACTCGGTAAAACCGGCATCGTGTACGCGTTCGTGCATATAGTGCCCGTCCAGTGTGAGTGTATTTTCCTGCCAGAGCTGTTCGATGTGTACCAAAGCCCATCGCCTTTTGCAAAAGGCAAAATGTTTTAACCCGGACAGCATGAGGAAATCCTCTTGGTTATTCTCCATCGATCACCGTATAATGCAGCCCGGGAGTTGCGGATTCGTCCACACTGACCTGCGGGAAACCGGAGGGGTCCAAGGTCACATGCAGTGAGCGGTGCACTTTAGCTGCCGAGTATTGGCCGCAGGGGCAGTTGTGTTCCCACCAAACCAACTTGGCCACTTCCATGCTGCCATCCGGACGCGCAGCGGTGGCATCGTTGCGGAACAGGGTGCGCAGACTTTCTTTCAACGCCAGCGCATCCTCTTCGCTGAAACCGGTTTTTTCGGCAGCCTGTACATTGATGGATCCATAGGTGACATAGACACCATGGTCTACCCGATGCTTTGTGCCCATGGTATCGCGTCCTTTTTTATCCGGATCGGCAGCATCGGTTTGCAGATTGACCGATTTGGTGATCTGTGTGCTGGTAACGGTGACGGTATCCAGACTAAACGCACTTTGGATGCTGACGGGTCCGCGGATGCCAACCGAGACAGCGTCGCTGTCGCCTTCTTCCTCACCTTTGGATTTGAAGGCAAAGACCTGCCCAAACGCACGGACATCCAGCCACTGTGCACAAGCGATTCTGGCGTAATCCTCCCGGGTGACCAGAGGAGTATCGCTTTTTTTGTTCTTCGCTTTTTTTTGCGCCGCCATGGCATCCAGGCACTCTTTTAGAGCGGGGCAGGCATCCGCCCGGTCTTTCAGGGACCGAAAATCGTCAGTGCGGCGGTCATCGGATTGGACGAACACCGCGTGGCCCTCGTCCATCCAACGGTTGCGGATTTTGCGCTTGAGGCAAACATCCGACACCTCGCCCAATCCGGTATAGGTTGTGCGGGGACGGTTGCCGTCCAACGGATCGCCGTTGGGGTTGGCGTTGTTCACGGTGAAAACAAGGGCGAAATCAATTTTGTGATTCAGAGTCGACATAGTTCATCGTTCCTTTCTGTTTGAATGGGTCGTATGTGTAAAATGTGTACAGATAATCTGATCCCAAGGGGGTGTCGGTGTTCCATTGGCGATCGGTCAGCAGCTGGCACAGCCGCTCCGCTTCCTGCCGGATTTGTGCGGAAAAAACGAGCTTGTTTTGATACGGTTTCATGCGTTGCAGCAGGTAGCGCGTTGCTTCGGTCGGTCGCTGGGAGGCGCGCTGCAAAAGACGCATGGCGTTGCTGGGGTGATCGTCCTCCGGTTGCCCTTGACGCAGCACCCGGCGTTCCACCTGATGTTCCAGTGACAGCAGTGCGCCAAACGCTGCGTCACGGCTGTCGATAGAGGGGGAGCTTGATGGCGATGGTGTCCAGAAGTCTGTATTCCATCCGCTTTTGGTGGTCAAGGCGTAGCGCATGCAGAGGTATCCGTTCAAAAAGAGGCTGTTCAAGGGCGCGTTGCTGAGTCGATCCTCCGGTGTGAAGGTTTGCTCGATCCGACCGATCAGGCGTTGGGTACGGTCGGAAAAGGCGGCACCGCCTCGCTCCAGATAGGAAATCAGCTTATCGTGAATATGCATCCATGTCAGGGACGGATGGGTGGTGTACGATGCCGTCAACAGCATAGCGTTGGTTTGCCCGTCTTGCGGGCTGACTTTTTTGCCGCCTTGTTCCGCAGCGGCGGCGTTCCACTCGCTGATGTCCGCGACAGCCAGCAGGCAGCCGAACAGCGTATCCCGCTGTGGCAGCGGGGTGTAGGCGTCCAGTGTGGGTGCCGGTTGCCGGTCCTCCGGTTTTTGGTACATTTCGCGAAGCTGGGCGCTGAATCCAATGAGGAAAGCGTAGGACAGCGGGCGGGTATCCGTGCGATCCTGGGGTTGGAATTGACGCTCGATTTCGCCAAACAAATGCAAATACCAGCCGGCCAGATAGCCTCCTTCGGGAGATTTCTTGGTTTGACCGATGTGCTCCAAATAGGGAAGCAGCTTGATGTACAGATGCAGCCACGCTTCCCCCGGCGATTGGACAAATCGTGTCATAGCCCGGATGGCGACGCTGGGGTTTTTGTCCTTTTCGGTGGTATCCAGCACCAATTTATGAGCGACAGCCAGCAAACGACCGTACAGATAATCCCGATCGCTGCATGTCCGATCCAAAACAGGGGAGGCGGCGGGTTTGTTTGCTTGTGTTTGGGCTTTTCGGATGAGGGCGCAGGTGGTGGCCACGCATTGTGCCCACGCATAGCTGTTCCAGTTTCCTTTGCTGTCGGTAAATTGCAGCGGCTGTACCGCACGGCGAAATGCCTGCTGTACAAAATCATGAGGGAGGGGGCGGTCGTTTACAATACAATCCAGAAGCCGCATTTGCATTTCGCGCATGAGCTTGGTGGCACTTTTTTTGCTCTGGAAATCCTGCATGGCCACGAGCACGGTGTCGCGCCCGATAGCCGCTTCGATGATTTCGCGCCAGGTGGGCGAGCGGAGAGGCTTGTCCTTGCCCGGCATTTCCCATAAACAATCGGTTGCCCACGATTCCAGTCGCTGCACATACAGATTGCCGGGAAGTTCCTGGTAATAGGTGATGGACATACGCCCGTCGGTGGCGGCTTGCAGCCCCAGAATGACGATTTCATTCATGCGGCGCTGTGCGCCTTCGGATAGATCGTCGGCGGTCATATATCGGCGCAGGTCTTTGGTATATCCGGCTGTGGCGTCGCGGAGCGCTATGGCGTAGGCTTCAAAGGTATCCGGCTTTTTCGCCGGTTCGGTATCCTCGTCCGGAAACAGGCTTTCATCCGGTTCCAGAGCGGGGGCGGCGATGTTCCACGCCACAAGGGACATACCGTATCGCTGGAATCCCTGATGATCCAGCAGCCAGTGCAGGGCATTGTGCGCTTTTATGGAAGCCAGCGTGCTGACCGTGGCGGCGCTGCGATCCTCGACAAAGCGTCCCTTGTATTGAAACGGGAAGCCCGTATCCTTGGCGGAAATCAGTTTGGCGTTGCCGGATAGCTTGGGGTGTGTTTCCAGCGCCGGCAGCAGCTGTCCGGTGGCATAGCACAATGAGGCGTTCTCCCGGGACAGCGCGGATGCGCGCCGGCTCCAGCTGTCGTGGACATCCTGCCGCATCCAAAGACGGTTGTCTTCGTCGACGCTCTCAATACTGAAGCAGGCGATGCTGGAAGCATCGGAACCGTTTCCGTCCTGTGCTTCCTCATCCTTGTGATAGCGGAGGTTCAGACCGGGAACGCTCATCAGATCCGCCAGCAGGGTGCGCTTGTCCAAATAGTCGCGCAGCACCCGCAGACAGTCCGGTGCGTCAGGGCTGTCGCACCAATCGGACAGCTGCTGCATGTAGGCGGCGAACCGGGGATTGTCGTCATTTTCTCCGGCAACGAGATATTTAAGCTGATCCGCCAGCGGGAATGGTTGGCCGCTGCTTCCGGTGCGCCCCTCTGCCTGAGGGGTGCTGGGAATGGCAAAGGATTGACCGTCCTTGGAGAGGATTTCAGCAGAACGAAATTGCCCGTCGGCAGTCAAAATGATGTTGAATTTGATCTTTTTTTGAATAAACCCTACCGGCAGAAGATCACAGCCTTCTGTACCGGCCATGGTGTCGTAGACATCGCATAATTTTTGTATCCAGCTCACGGGTTCAGGTCATCCCCTTCCGGCAAAGCGGTAAAGTTTTGATATTTGCCGCCGAATTTTTTGGGCTTCATGGGGCGAATGGTGCGGTACATATCGGGCGGGCAATCCTCCGGTGCCGGGAACAGGATTTCGCCGTTGGTCATTTTGGCGTGCCAGAGCCGCACCCCCAGCTCGTTGACACCGGTTTCGTCCGGGTAGGCAAAGCTGTGGAACATGGTGCCCAGATCGATGGTGCCGCTTCCCTGATAAAAGCTTTCCGCTTGTCCGTAGACACAGGGCTCGACATAGGCGGAGCACTCTCTGGTTCCCAGAAACACATCCCGGCGACCGCCTTTTTCGACCATCCGCTTGGCCATGTTGTAGTATTTGTTTTCGTTTTGTGCGTCCGCGATCAGATCCGGTTCGGTGCGATAGGGATTGGGAATAAAATGCGCCCGCACCTCGTAAACCGGCTCCACCAGATAGGTGTAGATGGATAGCGTGTTGGATTGACCGGTGTAGCTGATAGGGCGAATGCTCTTGCCCTCGGTGCGAATCGGGTTCAAAACGCGCACACTGTCCACGAGCCATGTGATCGAGGGTTTCCAAAATACGCTTTCAGTTATCCCTTTCAGAGCTTGGTAAGTAGGCACCGGGTAGGAGAGCTTTTCGCCGCCCATGCGGCAGATGGGGTCGCTGAACAGAGCGTAATGACCATAGACCCGGTATTCGATAGAATTCCAAATGGCAGACGTATCGTTCACCTTCCTTCGGTTTCTTTAGATTCTTTCTGCTTGCGCAAGCAGCGGGTGTGTGCTATAATCCATTTTGTCATATTCCGCCGGCCGGAATATGTGGATTGAAAAACTTGTTGCAGTAAATGAGCGCTCAAGCTGTACTGCGAGCGGGGGGGATTCGGAAGGGTTCCTCCCGCTATCTTTATTTTAGCGCGTCGCCCCAAGAAAGTCAATACTTTTTTGCTCACTTGATGCAGAAAATATTATATCTCCAGTAGCGTCATTTCCTGTCGGGTCAGCATAACGCCGCCGGTGGGGTCATAATAGCCCGGCTCCAATGCGCACAGACCGGTATCGCCGATGTTCCATACAGCGTGGTCGCGCTGGAGCCTTTGAAATACGGAGCGATGCAGCGAAACGCTGTACATTTGTGCTTGCCGCAGCAGGAGGGTGGTTTCCGACAGAGAAGGCTCTCCGTTTAGCTGTTCAATCAATTCCTGTCCCGCCCCGAACGGCACCAACACCGCCGTGGTGATATCCGGAATCACCTCAAAGGCGCGGTAGGCGGTGCGAAAGCTTTGGTGCAGCACAAGCGGACGGGTGGAGGTGAAATTTCTTGCGGCGGTCACGCTTTGGGGATTGTCCGCGAGCAGGTCGTACAGAGTGGTGCCGGAGCCCAGCGGATAGTCCTTGCACTGGGCGGTATAGTTTTGCTCCAACGAGAAATAGGTCGCGATTTGCGCGGGAGTGTCCAGTGTGGCGGCGGGGGCTTCGCTTAGTATGGCGCGCGTGATGGTGCCGCCGTTTTGGATATCCGGCAAATAGGTCAGCTTTTCATCGCAAAAATGCCAGATCAGCACCGTTCCGCTGCCGTATTCCATGCTGCGGTTGGCGCGCCCTGCCGCTTGCACAATGCTGGGAAGACCGTTCAGGCTGCGAACGACCACCGGGAAACTGACATTGATGCCCGCTTCGATCAAAGCAGTGGAAATGCAAAACACGCGCGCTTTTTCTTTCAGCCAGATTTTCACCCAGCGGATGAGCTGTTTGCGATGTGCGGGGCAAAGCAGCGTGCTTAGATGCACGCAGAGAATATCCTGCGGTGAACATTGGCGAGCCTGCTGCCGGATTTGTTCGTCGGAACAGGCGGCATCTGCCGTGACCGGATGCATTCCCGCTTCTGACAGGATGCGAACGGTTTTCTGATATACCTCGCGCGCCACCGTCTTGGTGTTGACGATCGTAAGAACCGACTGCTCCCGCAACAAAGCCGCCAGCCGCGCTGCCGCTTCGTCGTTGTGCAGCGGTGTTTGCAGCTGTGGAACATAGGACACGCGTTTCATTTGCTCAAACAATGCGTCGCTGTTGGGCATAATCTCGGTGGGAGCCGGTGTCAGCGCCAACTGCGGCTGCGTCGCTGTGCAAAGGATGACGGTGCTGCCGCAGCAGTTCGACAGGAAGGTGATCGCTTGCTCAAACAGTGTTTTGCAATGCTTGGGCAGCGATTGGATTTCATCAAAGATGAGAATGGCATTCGTCAATCGATGCAACCGACGGGTGTTTGTGTTGGGTGCTGAAAAACACGCGTCTAAAAATTGCACCAAGCTGGTGAGAATGATGTCGCTGTCCCAGCGCTCGGTCAGATGGCGGTAGTTTTCCTGCTCCTCCGGAGTGGACATCACCACGTTGGAATGGTGTTCCAGAATGGATGGATAATCCGCAAGGGCTTGCCGGATGTCCTGGGCGTTTTGATCCAAAATGGTATTATAAGGTATAATATAGAAAATGCGCTGTTTGTGATACCGAGCGGCGTGCCGCAGCGCATAACGAAGGCTGGAATAGGTCTTGCCGCCGCCGGTGGGGACGCACAGGGTGTAGATCCCCGGTGCTTGAGTAGCTTTTGCAAAGCATTGGTCGGATACGGCGGCACGGATATGCCCTATTTTGCTGGTGTCCTGTAGCTTTTTCTCCCGGAAAGATTCAAAGACGAATAACAAATGATCCCAATCTGCCGGTGGTGACTGCGCAGTCGATGGAGCTTGGTATTCAAAGCAGGCTGCATCCCAGCGGTCGGCATCCACCAATAGGCTAAGCAGCAACCGAGTCAACATTCCCAGCTGGAATTCGCGGGAGTCGTGACCTTTTTGCTTTTGGATGCGATCGGCGATAAAGCCGGCGATCTCTTTCTGTGCAGCGTCAAACAGCTTGTCCAGTTCCTCGGCGGAGCGGATGTGAGCGCAGAACCAGGTGACGGCCTCGGTATAGTAGGAGCTTTGCTCTTGCTGCATGGCCTCCAGAAAATGGGATTGACCGTGGGGGTCCAGGCAGTCCATCAAACCGGCGTGGTGCCCATATACACAAAGCGCCAGCAGCTGCGCCGTAAAGCGTTGGAGAACTTTGGCGTTTTTCGCACAAAACCATCGATGATAGATGAAAATGGCGCCGGTGGGGGCGTGGTGATGGGGGGAGGCGGCGGTTGCGGGGTGATCCCATGCCGCTAACAGGTAGGTTTCAAAATCGGCGGTTGCTTTTCCCATATCATGCAGCAGACCAAGCAGCAGTGCGGTTTGGGATAGTCCCAGCGGGGCGGCGGCATGTTGGCATAGGTCTCCCACCTGCGTGATGTGTTCTTCCAGCGGTTGGGTGATCCCGTCGGTTTTACGGATGTGTGCAATCAAGCGCCCGTTCCCTCCTTATGGCGGCGCATTGTATATGCGCCATTTTTGTCGCATATACAATGCGATTTGCTTAATAAATTGAAAAATGCAATAAAATATTTATGGATTATGTTTATTATAACACACAATTCGGGTGTATACAACAGTTTTCTGCGGCTTGTGAAAAATTTATGCGTTTTTGTGCTTGGTGACTTTTGTCGGTGGGCGGTGTTTTTTTGAAAAATCTTCCTGAAAAAGCGGGGGTGCATAATTTGGATGGCGGCGCAAACAATAAGGGCGCAATCATCTGAATAAAAGGGAGATTATATATATGAAAGCAACCGGAATTGTTCGCCGCATTGACGATTTGGGACGGGTGGTGATTCCCAAAGAGATTCGCCGCACCATGCGTATCCGCGAGGGCGACCCGTTGGAGATTTTCACCGACAGCGACGGCGAGGTGGTGTTCAAAAAATATTCGCCGGTGGGGGAGCTGGCACCGTTTGCCGTGCAATACGCGGATGTGATGGCGCGGGCGTGCGGTTTGCCGGTACTGATTTGCGATCGCGATCATGTGATCGCGGCGGCGGGCGTATCCAAACGCGACTATCAGGATCAGCGCATTTCGGCGCAGATGGAGGAACTGATGGAGGCGCGACAGACCCACACCGCCCGCGCGGGCGAACGCGGCCGACTGCGCCCGGTCGAGGGGCTGGATCGCTATGCCGGGGTGATGGTGCCGATCTTGGCGGCGGGGGATGTCACCGGGGCGGTGTGCCTGATGCTGCCGGAATCGGGCGCGGTGCCGGGCGAGGGCGAAGTGAAGCTGACCCAGATTGCCGCCGGATTTTTGGGAAAACAGATGGAAGAATAAACAAACCGGTCAGCTGCCCGCGGGCAGCTGACCGGTTTTTGCACGAAAAATATTAAGGTCGGGCGCGGTGGCGATGGATGAGGATGCCGATCAGTGCGGCAGCGCCCAGCGTTCCCAGCGCGACCCACGCATAGGTGTCCATATAGCACACCACCCGCTCCCAGGCATCGCCGAAGCAGGCACCCAGCCAGATGAGCACCACATTCCAAATGGCGGAGCCGATGGTGGTCAGCAGGGTGAAGCGCAGCAGCGGCATATGGGCGATGCCGGCGGGGATGGAGATAAGGCTGCGTACCAGCGGGACAAACCTGCAAAAAAACACCGCGCCGCCGCCATGGCGATCAAACCAGCGCTGCGCTTTCTCCACATCGGCGGAGGAAAGGCGCAGTATCCGTCCGGCGCGTCCGTCCAGCCAGCGCATCAGCCGCTGCTGCCCGAGCGCATGCCCGACAGCATACAACGCTAGCGCGCCGGTGACTGAGCCGATGGTGGCTGCCACGGCGGCGGTGGACAGCGTGAGTCCTGATTGCACGGTTAAAAACCCGCTGAAGGTCAAAATCACCTCCGACGGGATGGGCGGAAACAGATTTTCCAAAAAAATCAGCCACCAGATCGCGAGCCCGCCAAACGCGCCGATCCAGTCCAGTATCCATTGCTGCATAGCACCACCCCTTTGGCACCAGTATATGCCGGGTGGGGCGGCGATATGCGGCTCAGAGGGCGGGAGGCAGCGGAATGACATGGATCGGCTTGCCGGTTTTGATGCAAAACGCGATGACATGGCGGGTGCCCGCCGATTCGCGATCCCAAAAGGCATAGACCTCATCGGCGTACTGCACCAGCTGCTCGTTGCGCACCAGCGGCGCCGCTTTGCCGTAGGCGGCGTAGTCGGGCAAAAATTCCCGCAACGGCAGCGCGAGCTGCTGCGCCAGCGTGGCGGCAGCCGCGTCCACTCCTTTGGCACCGCCGCTGACAATTTCGGAGGTTTGGCGGGGCAGATAGGACAAAATCAGCGAGGCAATGTTTTCGGGTGCCTGGCGGCTGCCGACAATAGCAATACGCATGGAACGACCCTCCTGATAACCGATTGATGATACCATCAGTGTAACGGATTTTTTGAAAATTTGCAACAAAAGCGGAGGAAAAGCCCGCTGGAAAAAGCGCCAAAAGCTGAAATTAAATACTGGATAAATAAGCGCCGACGGATGGTGGAACAGTAGTAACACATCCGGGCGCAATTTTTTTGACGAAAGGGGCGATGGGCTATGCGCAAGCGAATCCGGCGGGGATATGTGGGGCTGTGTGCGCTGTGCGTGGTGGTATGGAGCTTGATGATCGGCGCAGCGGTGCAGCTGCCCGACCAGTTTTCGGTGGCGGAGGGCAGTCAGGTGGCGCTGGACGGCGCGCTGGCGGCGGTGGATATTCGGGTGCGGGCGGAGGATGGGCGGTCCTCTATGCAGACTGCCTCGCGCACCGGTGCCGGGCGGTATACCGCGTCGGCGAAATTATTTGGTATATTTCCTTTAAAGGATGTAGCGGTGCAGGTGACCGATGCCCGCACGGTGGTGATCGGCGGTCGGCCGTTCGGGATCAAGATGTATACCGACGGAGTGCTGGTGGTCGGGATGGCGGATGTGGACACGCCCACGGGAGCGTATAACCCCGCCAAATCCGCGGGCATCAAAACCGGAGATGTGATTGTGAGCATTGACGGCACAAAAGTGACCACCAACGAGCAGGTGGCGGAGCTGGTGGAGCGTTCCGGCGGCAAGACGATGACTTTTTGCTTGCGGCGGGACAACATTGAGTTTTCGGTGCACTTTTATCCGGCGCGGCAGCGTACCGAGAACAGCTGGAAAGCGGGACTTTGGGTGCGGGACAGTTCGGCGGGTATCGGGATGCTGACTTTTTATGATCCGACGCGGCGGATGTACGCCGGGTTGGGGCACGCGGTTTGCGATGTGGACACCGGCGAGGTGCTACCGCTGGCGGGCGGCGAGATCGTTCCGGTGGAGATTTACAGCGTGGTCAAGGGGGAAAGCGGCTCGCCCGGCGAGCTGCGCGGCGGATTTGACGAGGGAACGCTGGGAAATCTGCTGGTGAATGGCGAAACCGGTGTGTACGGTCATATGGAAAGCGGTCGGATGAGCGGGGACGCGTATCCGGTGGCGTTCAAACAGCAGGTCAAAACCGGCGCCGCCAAGGTGTATACCACCATCGACGGCAGCACGCCGGATTGGTACGATATTGAGATTGAGCAGGTGCGGTATACCGATGCGTCGCCCAGCCGCAACATGGTGATCCGCATCACCGATCAGCGGCTGCTGCAGCAAACCGGCGGCATTGTGCAGGGGATGAGCGGTAGCCCGATTGTGCAGGAGGGGCGGCTGGTGGGGGCGGTGACCCATGTTTATGTCAACGATCCCGAAAAAGGGTTTGCTATTTTTGCGGAGAATATGCTGAAAACCGCCGAAAATGTCGCAGCGACCAAAAAGAGTGCGGCTTCGTGACGATTGCGGTAGAAAAAGAGATGACGATTTTTCACTAAAATCCCGAAAAAGTGTTTCCAGCCCCTTGCAAAAATTTCCAGAATATGGTAACATTACCAAGTCAACAAATACTAAATATGGGGGATCAACGATGGAAACGAAAATAAAAGTCTTATTGGCGGACAACAGCGAGCATTTTGGAAAACCCTGCGCCGACGCGATGCGCGCGCACGATTTAGAGGTGTATACCGTGGAAAAAGACGGTAAGCAGGTGTTGGAAGGGATTGCCAAGCGACACCCCCATGTGGTGCTGATGGATTTCTTTTTGCCGCGGTTGGACGCGATCGGGGTGATCAAGGGCATCGCCGGGCTGCATTTGCCGCAGGATCCCCAGATCATGATCATGTCCAGCTTTGACAATCCCCATTTGGAGCGGGAGGCGATGCTCGCCGGGGCGGATTACTTTTTCTTAAAGCCGTTTGATGCGGACGATATGGCGGAGCGGATTCGTTCGTTCTGTCAGACACCGGCGCGGCCGACGCGTTCCGCCGACCCGTTGTCGCTGGCGGCGCAGCCGACCAGCAGTCTGGAGATGCAGGTGACGGCGATCATTCACCAGATCGGTGTGCCAGCACACATCAAGGGGTATCAGTATCTGCGGGATGCGATTTTGATGGCGATCGACGATGACGATATCATCAACGCGGTGACCAAGCGGCTGTATCCGGCGGTGGCGAAAAAGCACGGTACCACCTCGTCACGGGTGGAGCGCGCCATTCGTCATGCGATCGAGGTGGCGTGGGATCGCGGCGATGTGGATGTGCTGAATTCGTATTTTGGGTATACCATCCACAACGGCAGAGGCAAGCCCACCAACAGCGAGTTTATTGCGATGATCTCGGACAAATTCCGGTTGCAGTTGAAAATCGGTTGAAGGTGACAACAAAGGCGGGAGCGCGTATGCTCCCGCCTTTGTTTGGGTGGTGGAATGGGCAAGAATGGCGGTTCCCTTGTACAAAAGATGGGGGGTTACACGCTCTCGATATTGTGATAATCTTATCTCTCCCTCAGTCTCGCTGGCGCTCGACAGCTCCCTCGTCAGAGGGAGCCGTCAGGGTTGGTACAAAAATTAAAATACATATGTAAACTTGTGGCGTGCAAAAGCCTTTCCAGTTAAGGTAAATCCGCCAATCTATCAGTGAAGATGAGGCTCATCGCTATCGTGAAGTGGGAAATTTACCTCTAGGGAAAGGCTTGTGAGGACGGCGATGGTTTGTGTGCGTGCTTTGACGGAATCGTTATTTGCCACATTTACTTTTGGGCGGAGATGTGGTAGAATACGCATAGGGCATAGGGGGTGCGGGCGTGACAACCATCAAAAAGGACGATTATATTTTTTCGGTGAATGTTGAACAAACAAAAAAATATTATGAAACCCATTCTCTTTGCAACTGCGGAAATTGTCGCAATTTTTATACGCAGGCAAAAGACAAATTCCCGAAAATAGGGGAGCTTTTAAGCGAGTTTGGCGTCGATATTTCCAAACCGGACGAAATAGAGAGTGTCGACATGGAAGAGGCAGTCATGTATATCAATATCGACTTCACCGTTTGCGGAAGTGTTGAAGCCATGGGGCAACGTGAGATAGAGGTGTATGACCATATGCCGTTGCACTTGGTTGTTACGGAGGGGTATACCTGTCCTAATGAACAAACGGGAGAGTATTTTACCATTTCCGTTACGGGCGTGGCACTGCCGTGGGTGCTGGATGAGCCTTTTCCCGGAACAGGATCGTTAAAAATAAAAAATTGGCTTCGGAAAGGATTTCAAAAGCAATAGAAGCTGTGAACGCGCCTCTTGTGTACACAAGAGGCGCGTTTTTGCAGGTTACACTTGTTGTTGGTCTATACAACGGTTTATGGGTTCAGACACCTCATCCGTCGCGGCGTAAAGCCGCGCCATCTTCCCCTTCGAGGGAAGGCTTTTGCACGCCGATGATTTGCAATCTATCCTCCGAGGGGAAGGCTTGGGAGGGTTCATCGGCATTATAAAGTAAGGAGATGGGGCGCGCCCATCTCCTTTGATCACTATGCCCGCAGGCGTAGGTCGTCGCGGCGCAGACAGCCGAGCAGCGGCAGCAGCGCAGCATACAGCACTACCGCGATTCCGCCGCCGATCAGGGTGACGGGCAGAGTGGGCAGGCGGCTGACGGCAGGCCACTGCGTGACCCACCACGACAAGCCACCCGCCGTGCCCACCGCCAACGCCGGTTTGACGACCCACTGCCCCCACTTCATCGGCAGACCGGTGACGGTCAGCAGTCGGTGTAGATTCAGTCCGGCGGTGAACAGATTGCTGAGTACCATGATGAACAAAAAGCCCTCCATACCACGATGCGGGACGATCCACAGGATCAGTGCGATGCGCAGCACCGAATCTGCCACGCTGTATTTCAGCGAGCTGGCTTGCTGGTTTAAGCCTTTGAGGATGCCGTCCACCACGCTTTCCACATACATCACCGGCATCAGCGGCGCCAGCACCCGCAGCAAAAACCCGACCTCGGCGCTGTGGTAAAACAAATCGCCCAGCGGATAGGCGAACAGGGTAAACAGTCCGCCCAGCAGAATGGACGCGGTCAGCGTCAGATGCAGCGTGTGGTTGACGGCACGTTCTACCCGGCGGGTTTGGTGCAGCACGCTGGCTTCGGAAATTTCCGGGATCAGCAGCGTGGACAGCGCCGTTAAAAATGAGGCGGGGAAGAACAGCAGCGGCATCGCCATGCCCTTTAGCGCACCGAACGACGCGAGTGCCTTTTCCCGCGACAGGCAGAAGGTCGCCAGCCCCGCCGGTACCAGCACATTTTCGATGGTGCGCAGCGCGGTGTTGAGGTAGCGTCCGGCGGTGATGGGCACCGCGATGGCCAGCAGCCGCCGCAAAATATGGCGGGATCCGGTCGCGGAGCAGGGCGCTGCTGCCAACCGGCGGCGGTCGATCGCATAGCCGACGGTTTGGTACAGGCAGGAGGCGATCTCCGCCAATGTGTCGCCCAGCAGGATCGCCAGACAACCGTACGCCAGCCCTAGCGGCAGCAGCCGATCCATCGCCGCCACGATTACCCCGATGCGCACTGCCTGTTCCAGCAGCTGGGCGCGGGAAGGTACCCCCACCCGCCGCCGCGCCACGAAATAGCCGCGCAGACAGGAGGTGGCGCCCATAAAGGGCAGGCTGGCGCCCAGCACCCGCAGCGACGGCACCGCGCGGGTGTCCTTGAGCCAGACGGCGGCGATCGTGTCCGCCCCCAGCGCCAAGGCGGCGGCAGATGCCAGCCCGATGCATACGCTGAGCAGCATCGCGCGCCGCAGAATGCGGCGCACCGTTGCCGGACAGCCGCATGCCAGCTCATCCGTCACCAGTCGGGTGACGGCGGTGCAGATGCCGGCGCTGGCAAAGGTCGCCGCCAGCACATAGATGGAGAACACCAGCTGGTACAGCCCCATGCCCTCGGCACCCAGCTTGCCCGCCATGTAGATGCGGAAAAAGATGCCGACGGTGCGCAAAATCAGCGAAGTGACCGTTAAAATGGCGGCGTTTTTCACGAAGGAGGACTTTTTCACCTTATCCCACCCGCTCTCCTGTAATAGCGGGCGGCGATAACTCCTCTTCCGGCAGATTGTGCGGCGGCAGCGGCTGCACATCGGGCGCGAGCGCCGCCAGATACATGGCGTACAGCAGCTCCCATGTGACGATGTCCAGCCGACCGGTGGGCTGGATACGGAACTGGCGCTGGAACTGTTCCACCGCGTGGGTGGTGACCGGGCCGAACACGCCGTCCACCCCCACTTCGATCAGCGCGGCGTCGTAAAAGGACAGATACCGCAGATATTCCTGTGCTTCGCGGACAAACAACGATTCGTCGAACATCAGATTATTCAGTGGTAGATTGATCGGATGACGCATTGGCTTCCTCTCCTAACTCGTAGCCGGGGTATTGGCCGTTTTGTTTGTCATAGCCGGAGGTCAGATCTTCGTATACGCTGGCGATGCGATCCCACGTGATGGGACCTACCACGCCGTCCTGACGCTCCAGCCCGAAAAATTGCTGGAACGCGACCACTGCCGCCTGGGTTTGGTTGCCGAACACGCCGGTGACCGGTACCTTGGGAATGTCGGTATAGGTGTCGGCGATGAGCGACAGATAGGTTTGCAGAATCTCCACATCCTCGCCCTGCGACCCCAGCCGCAGCACGGTGCCGGGGTACAGCACCACGCCGGTGGGCTGGGGACCGGCGGATTCCACAATGCCGCGGTAGGTGCGGTTGATATCCCGCCAGGTGTTGCGCCCCACGATGCCGTCGGGGGTCAGACCAAAGACGTTTTGGAACGCAATGACGGCGTTTTTGGTGGCTTCGTCAAACACCCCGGTGATCGCCACATCCGGCACGGTATCGTAAAAAGCGGCGATCACCGACAGATAATATTGGATGATGCGGACGTTGTTGCCGGTGTCGCCCTCGCGCAGCACCTGCTCGTATTGCTGGGGCAGATCGCTCAGCGCAATGCCTTCGGAACGCAGCTCCGCCAGCTTTTTGACGCTGGTGTACAAAAAGGCGATGCGGTACCAGGTGGCGTTGCCCACCACGCCGTCCACCGTCAGCCCGAAAATGCGCTGGAATTCCCGCACGGCATCGGTGGTTTCTTTGCCGAAAACGCCGTCCACCGGGTAGATCTTCGGGATGGCGGGATAGTTGCGGGAGATGCGGTTGAGCTGCGCTTGGATGCGCTGCACATCGTTGCCGGCATCTCCCTCTTGCAGCGCGTAGCCGGGATAGGAGGGGGTGCCGGTGCGCACCGGCGCGTTTTGCACAATGTCGATGTCGTCACCATAGTAGGATTGCAAAATTTCATAGGGGGTGTAGCCCTGGTTCGCCAGCTCCACCGTGCCCCATTGAGACAGCCCGGGGCAGGTGACGGTGGTGCCGTTGCAGTATTCGGTGAAATACGGTTCAATGGTGCCCTGGCGGCGGACATAGCTGTTGAAGATGTCGTCCACAATGTCGCTGATGTTGCCGAAAATATCCCGCCCGCGCACAAACGCCTGGTCGTATTGGGTGCTGTTGGTGATGTCAAAATCGTAGCCGCGGCTGCGGTACCATTCGGTGTAGTAGCGGTTGAGCGCGAACGAGATCTGGGCGTAGATGTTGGCGCGCAGCGCGCTGTCCGGCCAGGTGGGGTAGATCTCACTAGAGGCAACATTTTTGATGTAGTCGGGAAAGGGAACGGTCACATTTTCGGCGCCGGTGTCCGAGGGACGCCCCAGATGCACCGTGATGGTGCGGGGAATATAGGGTTCTAAGGGCACAAGGCTCCCTCCTTTTTATAAGTTTGGTTCGGATTCCGGATAGGTAATGGTGGTGTCGCCCTGATAATTTTCCGGCAGCGGCAGCATTTCGGCGGGTTGCACCGAGGTGACCCCGCTGTATACCGGCACATGGATGTCTTTGGTGGTGAAAAAGCCGGGGGCGACGATCTGCACGGTGTAGGCGGTGTAGGGGTGGCGGTTGCCGGGTTCCAGCGACAGCGAAGCGCTGACGGTGGGCAATGTGATGGTGGTGGTGAAGCCGCTGCGGTTGGTGCGCAGCACCGTGATCGGGGTCAGGCGACCGTCGGGGCCTTCCTCCGAGATGGTGACGGTGGCGTTTTCGATGGGAAGCGCTTCTCCTGCTTGGAACACCTGCACCTGCAGACGGCCGTAATTCGGAGGCAGCGGCGCGGCGGGAGCCGGTGGCGTTTGCGGCGGAAACGCCTGTGGGGTAGCGGCATCGGGGTCGGACATCAAATCGCGGTCGGCGGGAATTTCCGAAGTGAGGGGAGCGGGGGTGCTCTCCTCGGCGGGGACGGGCTGTTCCAAAAACAGCGGGTTCAGCGGGGAGGGCGCGGCGTTTTCCGCCGTTTCGGGGGTGAAATCGTCGTCCGGTGCAGTCGCCGGTGGAGCAAACAAGCCGTCCGCCATCGGAGAGCTGGGGTGGCGTTGGTCGTCCTCTTGCAGCAGCAGCGGGCGGTCGCCGGTGGCATCATCGTTTTCGGCTTTTTCGCGGGGCGCGGGGGTGGCGGCGGTCGCCGCGACTGTCTCCGCAGGGGTGGCGGAGGTTGTCGCTGTCGGTTCGGCGGGTTCCGCCATGACCGGTTCGACGGATGCGGGCGGCTCGGAGGGGGGCGCGTCTACCGACCGGACGGCGGGCGTCTCCGGTTCCGAGAGCGGTTCGGCGGGCATATGCGTCGCATATTGCTTTTGAAAATGGAGCAGCTGTTTGGTATATTGCTGGATCAATTGCTCCAGATCTTTTGCGGAATCGTTCATAGGTGTATCACCCTGCCTTTCTCGACATCATGTATATGACCGGCGGGGCGCAAATAGTCGTGAATAACGAAAACGCGGCACTTGCGGATTTGAAAACGCAGCCACGGAAAAAAGCGGGTCGTTCGACGCAAAATGAAAGAATATTCCAAAAGAATTGCATTTGATGGCGCCGGCGACTTGACTTTATGGATAAAAACCGGTATAATTATAATTCCCTACATATAGAAACTCACCTTGTGCGAAAGGAGCGCTGCTTATGCCTATGGAAGAGACCGCGGCCAGCCGTCGGATCAGCCAGCAGCTGTGCACAGAATTCACCAAAAACAATCGCATTGATGCGAGCAAATACGAGCAGTACGATATTAAGCGTGGGCTGCGCAACGCAGACGGCAGCGGTGTGAAAGCCGGACTGACCCAGATCTGTAACGTACACGGTTATGTGATGAACGAGGGCGAAAAATCGCCGGAAGAGGGACGGTTGACCTATCGCGGGATCGATATTCACGATCTGGTGGACGGCTGTATGCGCGAAAAGCGGTTCGGCTTTGAAGAGATCGTGTGGCTGCTGGTGTTTGGCAGTCTGCCCACCGCCGCGCAGCTGGAGGGTTTTTGCCAGACGCTGGACGAGGCGCGGACGCTGCCGCCTTATTTCGCCGAGGATATGATCATCAAAGCGCCGTCCCCCAACATTATGAACAAAATGGCGCGGTCGGTGCTGGCGCTGTATTCGTATGACGATACGCCGGAGGATCCCTCGATGGAAAACCGGCTGAAACAGGCGGTGTCGCTGATCGCGATGCTGCCCAACATCATGGCGTACGCCTATCAGGTGAAACGCCGGTATTATGACCACGACAACATCTTTTTGAATCAGCTGAAGCCCGGGCAATCCACCGCCGAAACCATTTTGAACGGGCTGCGCATGAACGGTGAATTCACCGACGAAGAGGCGCATTTGCTGGATGTTTGCCTGATGCTGCACGCCGAGCACGGCGGCGGCAACAACTCCACCTTCACCACCCGCGTGCTGGCCTCGTCGGGAACTGATCTGTATTCCGCCATTGCGGGCGCGATCGGGTCGCTGAAGGGTCCCAAGCACGGCGGCGCGAACGCGAAAGTGCTGGAGATGAAGGAAGCAATCAAAGCCGGGGTGAAGCACTGGGACGATGACGAAGAGGTTCGGCATTTCCTGAAACGGTTGATCGAGAAAAAAGAGGGTGACCGGTCGGGGCTGATCTACGGCATGGGGCACGCGATCTACACGCTGTCTGACCCGCGCGCGGTCATTTTGAAGCAGTATGCCTATCATGTGGCGGAAAAGAACGGCTGCGGCGAGGAGTTCCGGCTGCTGGAAGCAGTGGAACGGCTGACCCCCGAGGTGTTCGCCGAGGTCAAGGGTTCGCACAAAACCATGTGCGCCAATGTGGATCTGTATTCCGGGTTGGTGTATCAGTCGCTGGGCATCGCGCCCGAGCTGTACACGCCGCTGTTCGCGGTGGCGCGTGTGGCGGGCTGGTGCGCGCATTATATGGAAGAGGTGTTCACCAGCGGGCGGATCATTCGTCCCGCGTACAAGGCGATCATCCATTCGAGAGAGTATATCCCGCTGGGCGAGCGGGAATAAGAAAAAGCCGACGCTTTTCGTGAAGTAGTCAATAGTTAGTAGACACAAAATTTCTTAAGCCACCAGTACTGTTCTGTACAGGACTGGAGGTTTTCC
>ENA-UEQL01000974-UEQL01000974.1-human-gut-metagenome-genome-assembly--contig:-NODE-974-length-20593-cov-4.400127_pt1 | contig 20593 bp, 17 predicted proteins | sample MGYA00242905_ERZ507926 | MGnify/ENA primary metagenome ERZ507926 (study PRJEB26167, sample SAMN06115531) | human gut metagenome | host: Homo sapiens | place: China:Henan | collected 2015-09-09 | study...
TATGTGGGCTACGAGGAGGCCGGTCAGCTCACCGAGAAGGTGCGCCGCCGCCCCTACAGCGTGGTGCTGTTCGACGAAATCGAAAAGGCGCACCCGGATGTCATGAACATTCTGCTGCAGATTCTGGACGAGGGCAAGATCAACGATGCGCAGGGCCGCACGGTGGATTTTTCCAACACGGTCATCTGCATGACCTCCAACGCCGGCAGCAGCGACCAGAGCACCGGTGGGCTTGGCTTCAACAAGAGCGAGGAACAGCTCAGCGAGGAAAAGACCCGCAAGGCGCTGGCCCAGTTCCTGCGGCCTGAGTTCCTTGGCCGCGTGGATGAAGTGATCGCCTTCAAGCCGCTGAGCCAGCAGACGCTGGAGGGCATCGCGGCCCTGATGCTGGACGAGTACAAGCCCGGCATGGAGGCCAAGGGCATCGCTTACAGCTACACCCCGGCAGCGCTCAAGGCACTGGTGCAAAAGAGTCAGGGCGGCAAGTTTGGTGCGCGCGATTTGCGCCGCGTGATCCGCAAGGCGGTGGAAGACCCCGCCGCCGAGCGCCTGATCGATGGCAGCCTTGCTTCCGGCGGCACCCTTGTGGTGGATGCCGATGAAAACGGCGAAATTATCTTGAAGTAAACAAAAAAGCCCCTGCGGGAATCCCTGCCGGGGTTGAATTTTATAGTTTAATTAAGCTATCAGCATTATAACGCCTATCACTACGGCAATACCGCCGCCTATGCGGCTGAGGGTTATTGCCGCGTCGCTCGGCTCGGCGTCCTTAAAGCGCCAGCCGTAGCTAAGATACCAGCTTGCCTTGGGCGCGGCAAGGTTGAATATGCCAACGCCGCAAAGCAGCAGCGCCACAAACGGATGATTGCTGCCGGAGGAAGCTGCTCTTTTCGTCTCACGCGGGGAGGTGAGCGCATAGCACAGGGAAAGCGGGTCGGTATAGCCGCTGCTGTAATCATAGTCCGCGCTTACCGATCCCGCGCTCACGCCGCCGGCCCCGCTGCTGTTCGCAGACTGTATGCCCGCGCTGTATACGTTCCCGTCGGGATAGGTGAAGCTCACTCTGCTGCCTGATGCGGCGTATTCGTAGCCGTAGGTGTACGTTCCGTCCGATATGGTGCGGCTTTGGGTATCTATGGTATACGGCGCGCCGTATGAATAAACCGTATATACCGTGGGCAAGGGTTCTTTTTTGCACCCCGCAAGCAGCATTGCCGCCGCAAGTATCAGGGCGAATATTGCTGTTGTTCTTTTCATGGCAATGTCCTCCTTATTCTTTTTGCGCCTTCATCGCCGCCTGCACGGTGTGCATCAGCAGCACGGCGGTTGTCAGCGCGCCCACGCCGCCCGGCACGGGGGTATATGCCGCGGCCTTTTGGCAGGCCTCGGCGGCAATGTCGCCGCAAAGCCTGCCGTTCACGGTGTTTATGCCAACGTCTATGAGTATGCTGCGCTCCGTCACCATGTCCGCCGTTATCATCTCCGGCTTTCCCGCGCTGGCTATAATTATGTCTGCATTCAGCGTATGCGCGGCAAGGTTCCGCGTCGCTGTGTGGCAAACGGTGACCGTTGCGTTTTTGCCGAGCAGCATCATCCCAAGCGGCTTGCCCACAACATTGCTGCGGCCTATTATGCATACGTTTTTGCCGCCGATGGCTATTTTATAATGCTCAATAAGCCTTATCACGGCCTCCGCCGTGCAGGGGGCGAAGCAGTCCCGCCCGCCCATAAGCAGCCCCGCGCTCAATGGGCTTGCGCCGTCCACATCCTTTTTTGCGGGTATGAGCAGGCGCAGCCTGTCCGCATCAAGGTGCTTGGGCAATGGCATAAAGAGCAGTATGCCGTGTACCGTGTCGCATTCGGCAAGGGCTTTTATCGCCTTTTCCGCCTCCGCCTGAGTACAATCCCCATCAAGTAAAACCCGCTTCACGTCCGCGCCCGCGGCGGCGAACCGCTTCATAAGCCCGCGCTCGTATGCGGCGTCGGCAGCATCGCAGCCTATGCGCACAACGCCAAGGCACGGCGCTATGCCGCGCTCGATAAGCTCGGCTGTCTGCCGCATTGCATCTGTGCATATCGCGCTTGCCGCTTCCGCGCCGCGAAGCTCCCTCATTTGTTATTCCTCCGTTTGTTTCAATATGGCCGCATATATATCGCCGCCCATGCTTTCGCATTCGGCAAGTATCCCTTCGCCCTTGGCGCGTATCTCCTGTGCCTTTTCCGCGTCCGCAATGCCGCCGAGGTTAATAAGTATGTTCAGCCATGCGCCGCGTGCGCAGCTTACCAGGTTCAGCGCCGCAACGCCTATATCGCTTGCGCAGTTCGTGTTGCTTTTGCCTATAAGCATCTTCGCAAGCTCCAGCCCGTCGTGCGCGCGGTACAGCGTATCGAGCGGAACCATTGTCGCGCCGAGCGTAGCCTCCGCAATGGCGGCCTTGCGCACGGCCTTATCCTCATCCGTGTCCTTCGGCAGCTTGAACGCGGCGGAAACGCGGTTGAACGCCTCCGTATCCTCGTCTATCAGCGCGCACATGCGCTCCGACAGCGTCCGTGCCTGCTCGTATACGTCGCGGCACAATTCCTGATGCTCCTCGTATTTCTTCTTGCCGAGCGTCAGCGCCGCAACCATTGCGCACAGCCCCGCTCCCTGCGCGCCGCAAAGGGCGCTTGCGCTGCCGCCGCCGGGCGCGGGCGCGTCGCTTGCAAGCAGGTCTATATAATCGTTAATCTTCATTTCGCTAAGCATAAATGTTCTCTCCTTCGGCACAAAGCCTTATCAGAATTATTATATATTATTTTTGGCTATCGCGCCATGCTTAATTACCGTGCCCGCAAGGTTGCTGCCCATGCGGTAGCAAAGCATTTCCATATCCTCCGCGTTCCATATAACCATATCCGCCTTCTTGCCCGGCTCAATAGTCCCGATGCTCCCGCCGCGATTTACAGCGCACGCGGCGTTTATCGTAACGGAGGAAAGTATCTCCTCCGGCGTCATGCGGTATTTAAGATACGCCATCGTCATGCAAAGGCCAATGTTGAGCGAAGGGCAGCTGCCGGGGTTGAAGTCCGTAGCAACCGCAACGGGTATGCCGCGGGCAATCATATCCCGTGCGCGCGCAAAGGATTTGTTCAGATAAAGCGATGTGCAGGGCAAAAGCGCCGCTATGACCCCGCCGCGGGCCAAAGCCTCCATGCCGCGCTCCCCCGTGGCGATAAGATGCTCCGCGCTCACCGCGCCAAGCTCGCCCGCAAGCTGACTGCCGCCAAGCTCGTCTATCTCGTCGGCGTGTATCTTCAGCCCAAAGCCCATTTCCCGCGCCGCAAGCAGCAGCCTTCGGCTTTCCTCAACGCCGAATACCCCCGTTTCAAGGAAAACGTCGCAGAATTCCGCTAGGCTTTGGCGTTTTATTTCGGGCAGCATATCGCTTATTATAAAGTCTATATATTCGCCGCTTTTCCCCCTGTATTCTTCGGGTATGGCGTGCGCGCCAAGGTACGTAGCCACAGCATCCATCGGATGGGCTTCATTCAGCCTTTTTATGACCCTAAGCTGCTTCAGCTCCGTTTCCATGTCAAGCCCGTAGCCGCTTTTCAGCTCAGCGGTCGTAACGCCCTGCGCAAGCATTTCGTCAAGGAAGGCGCGGCTCTTTTCAAAAAGCTCATCCCCGCTTGCCTCCCTTGTTGCGCGCACGGTTGAAAGTATGCCGCCGCCCGCGCGCAGTATGTTCAAATATCCCGCGCCCTTAAGCTTTAACGGAATTTCGTTTTGCCGCCAGCCGCCGAACACAAGGTGGGTATGCGCGTCTATAAGCCCGGGCGTAACAAGGCGGCCCTGCGCGTCTATGGTTTGGGTATCCGCGCTCACCTCGGGCAGGGCGCCGTTTTCGTACACGGCCCTTATAACGCCGCCCTCGCAAAGCACGGCGGCATTATGATATTTCCTGTTTTCGCCCTGGGCAGCCCCCGCGTGGGGGAAGCTGCCCAAAGGGGTTTGCAGCGTGCCTATGTTATGAATAAGTGTAGGCATGGTCGCTCCTTTTTTACTGAATGTAGTTTTCAAGCACCTGTTTATCCGCATCGAAGTTTTCTATTTGCAGATAATATTCCGCGCAGTCCACCAGCGCGCGCATGGGCGTAAGGCCGATTATCTCCGTGCCTATAACATGCACGCCGTAACGCGCCGCCTCAAAGCGCACGAACTCAAGCACGCGGTAAAGCGGGGTGCGGGTAAAGTCGGTCATGTTTATGGAAACCTGGGCAATGTTCCTATCCTCAAGCATTATGCCCAGCGCCTTAACGCAGTCCAGCCCGCCGGAGGAGCGGCGGATTATCTTCGCAATTTTGCTTGCAACGGATACGTCGCTTGTTGAAAGGTTTATATTGAACGCAACAAGCGGCATACGGCAGCCGACCGCAACCACGCCCGCGGTGGGGTTGATGCGCCTGCCGCCGAAGTCCGGCGCCCATTCGTCCTGCTGCACCTTTTCCGCCATGCCCTCAAACTGGCCCTTGCGTATTGCGGCAAGGTTGGTGCGGTTGGGCGCTGAGGCGCTGTCCTCATAAAGGAAAACGGGAATGTCCGCCTCAATGCAAACGCGCTCGCCCAGCTTTTTGGAAAGCTCAACGGTTTCTTCCTTTGTGATGCCGCGAATGGGTATAAGCGGAATAACGTCCACCGCGCCCATGCGGGGATGCTCGCCCGTGTGCTTTGTAAGGTCAATAAGCTCCGCCGCCTTTTTGGCAAGCTTCACCGCCGCGTCAACGACGGCCGCCGGTTCGCCCATGAAGGTTATAACGGAGCGGTTGTGGCTTTCGTCGCTTGAATAATCAAGCAGCATTACGTTGGGCGTGGAGCGGATCTCGTTCACCACGGCCTCTATAACGTCCTTCCTTCTTCCTTCGCTTATATTGGGTACGCATTCAACTATTCTTTCCATTGTTTTAGCTGTCCTTTCGGGTTTATTTGTTCATTTTATCGGCAACGGCCTTTTCGATTATGCCGTCGTTTACAATATAGGGTATTGTTATATGTCCTTCGTTCGCGCGGCGGGCATTGTAATCCATTGCCGTTTCCATGCCGTGGGCATTGCGCGCCCAGCTCCGCCTTGCTACGCCGCCCATAACGTCCCAGCTCATGGCGGAGCGTATTATGCCATCCACCCTTTCGCTGCCGTCCAGCACCAGCCCGAAGCCGCCGTTTATGGCCTTGCCTATGCCAACTCCTCCGCCGTTATGCAGCGCGCAAAGGCTCATGCCGCGCGCGGCGTTGCCCGCAAAGCACTGCACCGCCATATCCGCCATAACGTTTGAACCGTCCTTAATGTTGCTGGTTTCGCGGAAGGGGGAATCGGTGCCGGAAACGTCGTGATGGTCGCGCCCAAGCATTACGGGGCCTATTTCGCCGTTTCTCACCATTTCGTTGAATTTAAGCGCAATGCGCATCCTGCCAAGCTCATCCTGATAAAGTATCCTTGCCTGCGTGCCCACAACAAGCCTGTTCTTCTTCGCGTCGCGTATCCAAATATAGTTGTCCCTATCCTGGAAGCGGCGGTTGGGGTCAATGCAGCTCATCGCGGCGGCGTCGGTCTTGTCAAGGTCGCTCTCCTTGCCCGAAAGGCAAACCCAGCGGAAGGGCCCGTAGCCGTAATCGAACAGCTCCGGCCCCATTATATCCTCAACGTAGGAGGGGAATATGAAGCCGTCCTTTTCGTCGTAGCCGTTTTTGGATATCTCCTTAACGCCGCTGTCGTACACGGCCTTCATGAAGCTGTTGCCGTAATCGAAGAAATAAGTTCCGCGCGCGCAGAGCGCCTGTATTGCGTGGAAATGGCGGTGCAGCGATTCATCAACCAGCTTTATAAACCTGTCCCTGTCCGTATGCAGCATTTCCGTGCGCTGCTCAAACGTAAGCGCAACGGGGCAGTAGCCGCCTTCATAGGCATTGTGGCAGGAGGTTTGGTCGCTCAAAAGGTCAATGTGTATGTTGTTCTTTACGGCGTATTCAAGAAGGTCCACTATGTTGCCGTGGTATGCTATGGAAAGCCCCTGCTGCGCCTCAAGCGCGGCCTTGGCCCATGCGAACACCTCGTCAAGGTTTCCGCTTACCTTATCCACCCAGCCCTGGTCAAGCCTTGTCTTTATGCGGCTGTAATCAACCTCCGCAAATACGCCCACGGCGTTTGCAATGTTCGCCGCCTTGGGCTGCGCGCCGCTCATGCCGCCAAGGCCGCTGGATACGAACATATGCCCGTGCAGATCGTCCGTTTCCGCAATGCCCAGGAATTTGCGCCCCGCGCCGAGTATGGTATTGAACGTGCCGTGAACTATGCCCTGCGGCCCAATGTACATCCAGCCGCCGGCGGTCATCTGCCCGTAATTGGCAACGCCCATTTCCTCGGCAATCTCCCAATCGTGCGCGTTATCGAACATGCCCACCATAAGCGCGTTTGTTATTATCACGCGCGGCGCCTCCGGACGGGAGGGAAACAGCCCCAGCGGATGGCCGGATTCCACAACAAGCGTTTGGTTTTCGGTAAGCTGCTCAAGGTATTTCTTTATGAGCCTATATTGGAGCCAATTCTGGCAAACGCTGCCCGTTTCGCCGTATGTTACAAGCTCGTAGGGATAAAGGGCTATTTCAAAATCAAGGTTATTGTCCATCATTACCTGGAAAGCCCTGCCCTCTATGCAGTTGCCCCTGTATTCGTCTATGGGTTTACCGTAGATGCGTCCCTCCGGGCGGAAGCGGTATGCGTAAATGCGCCCGCGCGTAACAAGCTCCTCCATGAATTCGGGCGCAAGCTCCGCGTGCAGCTCCTCCGGAACGTATCTCAGCGCGTTCCTCAGCGCGGTTTCGGCCTGCGCCTTTGTAAGGCGGAAGCCCCTATCCGGCGCGCGGCGTATGCCTTCAACAAATTTCGGGTATTCCGGCAGAGCATTGTCCAGCCTTATGGTCATTGCGTTCTTTATTGCTGTGTTGTCCATTTTGCTTCCTCCTGTTTATTATCAGTTAAGTTCGCCGCATACGCTTTGGGCGGCGCGCACAATGTCGCCCCCGCGCACCAGCTTTTCAACCGCGTTAAGCCGCGGATACATAACAACGTCGTCCTCTATCGGCTCCACAACCCTGCGCATTTCGTCCCAAACGGCCTTTGTTGCGGGCGCAAGCTTATCCTCGCCCCTTAGGTGCAGCGCCTGAAACGCCGCAAAAAGCTCAATGGCTATAACCTTTTCGGCATTGTCCAGTATCATGCCCGCCTTGCGCGCGGCGGTGGTGCCCATGCTGACATGGTCCTCCTGATTCGCGCTTGAGGGTATTGAATCAACGCTTGCGGGGTGCGCATATACTTTGTTTTCGCTCACCATGCTTGCGGCCGAATACTGCGCTATCATAAAGCCGGAATTGAGGCCGCCGTTCTTGGTAAGGAATGCGGGCAGGCCGTTTGAAAGCTGCGGGTTGACCATGCGCTCAAGCCTTCTTTCCGATACGTTTGCGTATTCGCTCAGCGCAATGCCAAGAAAATCGAACGCGAGCGCCATGGGCTGGCCGTGGAAGTTGCCGCCGGATATCGCGTCGTCGTCATCGGGGAATATTATCGGGTTATCCGTAACGGCATTTATTTCCCGGGAAACTGCCGCGCGGACGTATTCTATCGCGTCGCGGCTCGCGCCGTGTATCTGCGGCACGCAGCGGATTGAGTATGCGTCCTGAACCTTGCCCTGCTGCACGGCGGCGCAAAGACCGCTGCCCTCTGTCAGCTTTCTTATGTTCGCGGCGCAGTCCATCTGCCCCCCGTGGCCGCGCAGCTCATGCACCTTCGCGTCAAACGCCTTGGTTATGCCAAGCTGTGCCTCCGCGGTCATTGCGGCGGCAATATCGGCGGTTTTTGCAAGCTGCATCGCGCCGTAAAGCGTATGCAGTCCCGTGCTTGTCATAACCTGCGTGCCGTTTATAAGCGCAAGGCCCTCCTTCGCCGCAAGCTCCACCGTGGGTATGCCCGCCCGCGCCATTGCTTCCGCGCCGCTCATGCGTTCGCCGTTATACACGGCCTCGCCCTCGCCTATCATAACCAGCACCATGTGCGCAAGGGGCGCAAGGTCTCCGCTCGCGCCAAGGCTGCCCTTTTGCGGTATTATGGGATGCACATGCGCGTTTAGCATGGCTATAAGCGTTTCAACGGTACTCCTGCGTATGCCGGAATTGCCGCGGCAGAGCGCGTTGCATCTTAAAAGCATTATGCCGCGGGTAATATCCTCTGCAAACGGTTCGCCCATGCCGCATGCGTGGGACACTATAAGGTTCCTTTGCAGCGTTGCCGTATCGTGAATCGAGATATACTTGTCCTGAAATTTGCCAAAGCCCGTCGTAAGGCCGTATATCGCCGCGCCGCTCGCCACCTTTTCTTCAACGTAGGCGCGGGCCTTATCCATAGGCGCTTTGGCTTCCTCCGCTATTTTTACTTCCTCGTAACCCCGCGTGACCCTTATCACCTGCTCTATGGTAAGGTCGCGCCCGTTCAGGCTTATCATAATAAAAACACCCCTTTCAAATATCCATGTTTCGGTTGAAATACTGCGTACAAATTGGTATATTATAATTATAAAATACAGGCTTGAATATAGCAATTTATGCGGCGAATAATGTACCAATATGGTTTGCGTAGTCCGCCGCAGCGTGGATTGGTACTGCGCCGCGCGGCGGATAGTGTACCACTTTGGGAGGGAACATGATAACGATAGACTTTTCGCAGAAAACGCCAATATACAAGCAGCTTGTGGAGCAGCTTACGCGCATGATAAAAAGCGGTGAATTAAAGCCCGGGGACAAGCTGCCCACCGAGCGGGACTTGGCGGAAAAGCTGTGCATAGCGCGCGGCACGGTGAAAAAGGCTTATAAGGAACTGAGCGACAACAACATAATAGAGGTGATACACGGCAGCGGCAGCTATGTTTATAACGACCGCGAAACAATAGACCTTGACGCGCGAAGGAAGGCCGCGGAGCTGATGGAGCAAACATACGACCGCATGGCGGCGATGGGCCTGAGCCACAAGGAGATAGGCACGCTGCTGCATATTGCCCTTGCCAAAAAAGCGCCGCCGGAAAGCTACGCCCGCATAGCGGTAATAGACTGCAATCCGGAATCGCTTTCCGTGTTCAAGCGGCAGCTGAGCTATATTCCGGGCATTGTGGTATCCTCCTTCTTTGTGGACACCATAATCATGGACGACGACGCGGACGAGCTTATGAACGATTATGATTTGGTGCTGACCACCGTTACGCATTACGATACCGTTGCAAAAAGCCTTACGCGCAACCGCGAAAAGCTGATGGCGGCGGACGTATCATTAAGCCGCAAAACGGTTGTGAGCCTTTGCGCCCTGCCGCACGATTGCACCATAGGCATACTGTGCCAAAGCAACAAATTTGCCAACCTTATTGCCGAGCAGGTGGAGATATTCACCTCCCACCGCAAGGCCCCGCCCGTGTGCTTCGATACCGATCCAAAGGCCATGCGCCGCTTCATGCGCCGCTTCCGCGCCGTTATAGCCGCGCCGGACAGCCCGCTTTTCGACGCCAATCAAACGGGCAGCCTGCTTGACGAATACACAGCTGCCCAAAATCAGGTGATAGTATTTGATTATCTTATAGACCGCGGCTCCCTGCTGCACATAGAGGAGCAGATAGACCGCATAATAGGGGATAAGGCAAGGTAAGGGGGCATAACTCGTGCCAAGTGCCGCGAGCTGTTCCCCCTCAGCTTCGCTTACGCTTATATGCCAAGATATATGAGTTAACGCTCTGGTTGGAACAAGGTCGCCTTACTCACTGTCGTTCGTAATTCTCCCTGTTCCTGCCCGTTCTCCGTTTCGCTTACTCGTCCACAGGACGCGCTCAACTCCGAACCTCCCTACTGCGCTATCTTCGGCGCTTCCATGCGCACATAGTTCACGAACTTCTGCTCTATGGCCGTAAGCGCGGTGTCCTTACGCCAGGCGATGTATATGGTGCGGAAGGCCTTCTTCCTGTCCAGATCGAATGAAAGCACCTTGCCGGAAACAACCTCCTCCTGCGCCGCAAGATAGGATATGACGCTCACGCCCATGCCCTGCGCAACGCCGGCCTTTATGGCCTCCGGATTGTCCATGCGGGCGACTATCCTCAGCGCGGACGTATCCACCCCGCAGGATGTAAAGTATGCCTCCACCGATTGCTGCGTGCCGCTGCTTTCCTCCCGCGCAATCATGGGCTCGTTTATAAGCTGTATGCCCGTTGCGCCCTGCTGCTTGAGCGTGCGGAAGCGGGGGGAATTTTCGCTTATCATAACCAGCATGTCCTGCGCCACGGGATAGCTTATAAAGCGCCGCGGGTCGGGCTGCGCGCCCATAAGGCCGATGCGCACCTCGCCCTTTTCAAGCATAGTGCGCACGGCGTCGCTGTCCCCGCGCCTTAGCGCGAAGCGGGCGGCGTTGTTCTTTTTAAGGAAACCGGACATAAGCTTGGGCAAAAGCTGCTGCGCCGGCACGGTGGACGTGGCTATGCTCAGCGTTGCCGCGTCGCTGCTTTCGCGCATGCTTTCAAGCGCCTCGCACCGGTTAAGTATCTCCTTCGCTGCGGTATATACCCGCCTCCCCGTTTCGGTAAGCTCCAGCTTTCTGCGCGCGCCGCGCAGTATAAGCTGGCTGTCCAGCTCCTGCTCCAGGCTTTGTATATGCGTGCTGACGGTGGACTGGGTCAGGTGCAGCTTATCCGCCGCCCTTGTAAAGCTGGCGCACTCCGCCGTTACCACAAACGTTTCAAGCTGTCTCAGGCTTATTTCAAGCATTATGTTTCTCCTTACAGCGATATAATAAATCTATTTTGGCGATGATAACCGCCCATACGGGCATTTTGGCGATGACCACCGCATTTATCAATGTGACATTTGCGCCGTCGTATGCTATGCTTTAAGCACAGAATTAAGGAGACGCTTAAAATGGACACCGTTTATCTTGATAATGCCGCAACCTCCTTCCCAAAGCCCGCCGGCATGAGCGCGCGCATGAAGGACTATATGGACAATATCGGCGCCACAATCAACCGCTCCGTTTACGCATCGGCCGCGGACGCGGGGCTGGTTGCGCTCAGCCTCAGGGAACGCGCGAAGCGGCTTTTCAACTTCAACGAAAAGGCAACGCACGTAATAATCACCCCCGGCGCAACGGCGGGGCTTAATTTCATAATAAAGGGCCTGCTGCGCGCGGGCGAGCATTGCATAGTTTCAAGCATGGAGCACAACGCCGTTATGCGCCCGCTTATGCAGCTTGATGGCGTTGAATTCAGCAGGATACCCTGCGACGGCGAGGGCCGCATAATACCAAATACGCTTGAGCCGCTCATCCGCCCCAATACGCGCCTTGTCATAATGGCGCATGGGTCAAACGTGTGCGGCACGGTGCAGGACGCCAAGGCCGTGGGCAAAGTGTGCAAAAAGCACAATATACCCTTTGCGCTCGATGCGGCGCAGACCGCCGGGCATTACCCTGTTGATTTTGGCGCATTCAATCTCAGCGCGCTTGCCGTGCCCGGGCATAAGGGCCTGCTCGGCCCCGCGGGCATAGGGCTGCTGCTTTTGAGCGACAAAATGGCGCATGCGCTCGATCCGCTTATCGCGGGCGGCACGGGCAGCGCATCGGATAAGGAAACGCTTCCCGATTACCTGCCTGATAGGTTTGAATCCGGCACGCCCAACATGGCGGGCATATACGGGCTTGAATACTCGCTCGGTTTCGTTGAAGGCCGCGGCGTTGATGCCCTGCGCGCGCATGAGCTGGCGCTGACAAAGCGGTTTATAGACGGCCTTGACGGCATAGCCAACGTAAGGCTTTGCGGCACGCGGCAGCTTGATAGGCGCGTCGGCGTAATATCGCTCGACTTCATCGGTCAGGACAATGCGGAGGTCGCCTTCCGCCTTGAAACCGAGTTCGGCATACTCACCCGCTGCGGCCTGCATTGCGCCCCCAATGCGCACAAAACGCTTTCCACCTTCCCGCAGGGCACCGTGCGCTTCTCGCTCGGCTTCGCCAATACGGAAAACGATGTGGACAGGGCGCTGGAGGCCGTGCGGCGGCTTGCGGAGGGGTAAAGGGGGAGGTGGGTTTTGCGAAGCAAAAGACGGAAGGAGTTAGCCTGCCCTGAAAGGGGATTCGAGCCGAGCGCGCCCAGTGGGCGATGCAGCGAGGGGAGAATCGGGCGGAATAGGGAGTATTGCAAGCGGCAGCGCTGCAAGACGACCATATTCCAACCAGCGTTCGTGGCTGCGAGTGCAACGAGCAGACGGAGGGGTTGCATCGGGGCTGCTCTTGTTTGCGTCAACCCCTCAGTCAATCCGCCTTGCGGCGTATTGCCAGCTCCCCGGCCGGGGAGCCTTTTTGCGCGCTTTTACCTCAGCTTTATCCTCGCCCCGCCCTGATACTCGCTCACATAGCCTATGCGCTGGGCGCTGGGTACCGCGCCGCGAAGGTCGTTCATCAGCGCGTCCGCATCCTTTTCGGCAACGGCTATCAGCAGGCCGCCCGCGGTCTGCGGGTCAAAGAGCATATCCTGCTTGGCAAGCTCCGTGCCGCCTGCGTCAACGGCATGCTCGGCATAGGTGCGGTTGCGGTACATACCCGCGGGCAGTATGCCCATGCGCGCAAGCTCAAGCGCCTCGGGGATAAGATCTATATCGTTCACGTTCAGCGTAATTTCCGTGTCGCTGCCAGAGGCCATCTCGTATGTGTGTCCAATAAGGCCGAAACCGGTAACGTCCGTGCAGGCATGCACGTCGTATTTAACCATCGCGTCGCGCGCGGCCTTGTTCAGCGTTGTCATAAGGGAATATATAAGGTCCTGTCCGGCCTTTGAAAGCATGTCCGCCTTGTTCGCGGTGGAAAGCACGCCTATGCCTATCGGCTTTGTCAGCAGCAGCACGTCGCCCGGCTTGGCGTCTGAATTGGTCAGCATCTTGTCCGGATGCACAAAGCCCGTAACCGCAAGGCCGTATTTAGGCTCGTCATCATGTATGCTGTGGCCGCCGGTTATCAGCGCGCCCGCTTCATACACCTTGTCGTATCCGCCCTTTAGCAGCGCATGCACCGCGTCCATGGGCATCTTTTCGGGTATGGCCATTATGTTCAGGCAAAGCTTGGGCTCGCCGCCCATGGCGTAAATGTCCGAAAGGGCATTGGTGGCGGCTATCTGGCCGAAAAGGTACGGATCGTCCGCTATCGGCGGGAAGAAGTCCACCGTCTGCACTATTGCAAGGTCGTCGCTTATTTTATAAACAGATGCGTCGTCGCTCTTATCGAAGCCCACGAGGAGGTTCGGGTCGTGATGCACCTTTATGCCGTCCAGCAGCTTCGCCAGCACGCCCGCGCCGACCTTTGCGCCGCAGCCCGCGCATTTTGCCAATTTAGTCAGTTTTATATCTTCGCCTGCCATATCTGTTCTCTCCTTTTGCGCTTTATGGCGCGCTAATTATACACGCGATATGTGTTCAAAATTATTATTGCAAAAATCGATGAAACATGCAAGGGGCGTTGCATAGTTCTTGTGAATCCGAATGTACTTTTTATCTAAAAAATCGATAGGTGATGCGTTTCAAGCCCGCTGTTCAGAATATTCTATCAAAAAACGGGACAGCGGCATATTGTGAACAAGGGAGGATTTGCTCCCCATAAAAAGCAACCATGAAAAGAGGAACATAAATATGGCAACCCGAATAACCAATCAGGCCACGCTGACCTATCAGTACGCGGGCACAACGGGACAGGCGGCTTCAAACATAGCCACGGCCCTGCTGCAGGAAGCCCTCAGCGTAGCAAAGACCACGCTGGACACAAACTACCGCCGCAACGGCGAACTGACCTATATACTCACCGCCACCAACTCCGGCGCAAACGCCCTTACCAACGTTGTGCTCAGCGACAATCTTGGCGCATACACGCCCGCCGGCGGCACCGCTGCCGTGTATCCGCTTACGTATACCGGCCCCGCTCAGCTTTATATAAACGGCGTGCTTTCCGGCAGCATAACGCCCACCGTCTCTGCCACAGGCGTAACGTTCACAATACCCACGCTTGCCGCGGGAGCCACCGCCACCATACTTTATAAGGCCACGGCAAACACCGCCGCGCCCATAGCCGCCGAAGCGGGCATAACCAACACCGTTACCGCAACCGCCACAGGCATTGCCGATGCTTCCACCGCATCGCACACCATAAACGTGGCCGATTATGCGGATGTGAGCATAGTGAAGGACATGTCGCCCTCCACGCTTACCGACGGCAGCACCATAACTTACACATTCACCCTGTATAATTACGGCAACACCGCCGCTACGGACGTTGTGCTCAGGGATGCGTTTAACCCCGCGCCCGGCAACCTTACCGTTAGCATAAACGGCACTGCCGTGCCCTCGAGCGACTATACTTACACGGCCGGCGTGCTGACCCTGCCCGATACCGGCGCAGCCACAACGCTCGCCGTGCCCGCCGCCACGTTCACGCAGGACACAACAACCGGCGTTGTCAGCGTGACCCCCGGCGTAACCACCGTGGTTGTAACGGGAACGATATAAGCGGGCTTACGCCCGCAGTGAAATTGCGCCAAAGCGCAGTGAAATATTGCCTGCGCAATGTGAAATATGGCTCCGCCATGTGAAATCCGCCTGACGGCGGGTGAGCGTGAGAGATTATGAAGATGAGAGGGACGCAGTGCGTCCCCGTGTTTTTGCCAAAGGTTTATAAAGTACACCAAAAGGCGCCACCGCTTGCGGGGGAGCTGTCGGCGTAAGCCGACTGAGGGGGAACATCTCGCGGCACTTGGCAGCTTTGAGCCATTCCCCTTTCGTCACGGCTACGCCGCGACACTTTCCCCGCACGCGGGGACAGCTTTTGGTTAGTGGTAATCCAAAAAGCGCCCCGTGCAACGGGGCGCTTATGTAAGCCGTTAAGCTTTAATTACTCGATGATGTTGTGGACAACGCCGGAAGCAACGGTGCGGCCGCCTTCGCGGATAGCGAAGCGCAGACCTTCGTCCATGGCTATCGGGGTGATCAGGGTGATCTCCATCTCGATGTTGTCGCCGGGCATAACCATCTCTACGCCGTCGGGCAGCTTGATGGTGCCGGTAACGTCGGTCGTCCTGAAGTAGAACTGCGGACGATAGCCGCTGAAGAACGGAGTATGACGGCCGCCTTCTTCCTTGGTCAGAACGTAAACCTGGCTGTCGAAATGGGTGTGGGGGTGTATCGTGCCGGGCTTGGCCAGAACCTGACCGCGCTCGATATCGGTACGCTGTATACCGCGGAGCAGTACGCCGATGTTGTCGCCCGCGATAGCCTGATCCAGCAGCTTGCGGAACATTTCTACGCCGGTTACTACGGTGGAACGCTTCTCGTCGCTCAGACCAACGATTTCTACGGTATCCTGTACCTTTACGGTGCCGCGCTCTACACGACCGGTGGCAACGGTGCCGCGGCCGGTGATGCTGAATACGTCTTCAACAGGCATAAGGAACGGCTTGTCGGAAGCGCGCTCGGGTTCGGGGATGTACTGGTCAACAGCATCCATCAGCTCGAATATGCATTCGCATTCCTTGCTTCCCTTGGCCACGCCGCCGTTCTGGAGGTATTCCAGAGCCTTCAGCGCGCTGCCCTTGATGATGGGGATCTCGTCGCCGGGGAAATCATAGCTGGAGAGCATTTCACGGATTTCCATTTCAACAAGCTCGAGCAGCTCGGGATCGTCGACTTGGTCAGTCTTGTTCATGAATACTACGATGTAAGGTACGCCGACCTGACGGGCGAGCAGTATGTGCTCACGGGTCTGGGGCATCGGACCGTCAGCCGCGCTGACGACCAGGATAGCGCCGTCCATCTGGGCAGCACCGGTTATCATGTTCTTTACATAGTCCGCGTGACCCGGGCAGTCTACGTGGGCGTAGTGACGCTTTTCGGTCTCGTACTCGACGTGCGCGGTGTTGATCGTTATTCCGCGGGCCTTCTCTTCAGGGGCCTTGTCGATTTCGTCATACCTCATCGCCGCCGCATGGCCTTCCTGGCTCAGCGCCATCGTTATGGCTGCGGTCAGGGTGGTCTTGCCGTGGTCAACGTGGCCTATCGTGCCGATGTTTACGTGCGGCTTAGTGCGCTCGAATTTTGCCTTTGCCATTGAGAAACAATCCTCCTAAAATTTTTCGGTTGTACTTTCCCGCACATTACGGGATTTAGTGGAGCGGGTGATGGGAATCGAACCCACATTATCGGCTTGGGAAGCCGACGCTCTGCCACTGAGCTACACCCGCAAAGCGCAGCGCGACCATATTATCGATTCAATAATACAGCACTACTATTCTAATTTAAGCCAAGGGTTTTGTCAACCGTGAAATGCGCCTTATTTACACGATTTTTTAATATCGCGCGCTACGCACACGCCCGTGACGCTCGCCTGCATCAATCCGCGGGTGATTCCGGCGCCGTCGCCTATGGCGTAAAGGCCGGAAACCGAGGTTTCAAAGCGGTTGTTCACGTTCACCTTGCTTGAATAAAACTTCACCTCAACGCCGTAAAGCAGTGTATTTCTGCTGTAAAGGCCGGGCGCCAGCTTATCGAACGCGCGCATGGCCTCTATTATGCTGGTCAGGTGCCTGTGCGGCAGCACAAATGAAAGATCCCCCGGCACGGCTGTTTTAAGCGTGGGCTTGGTGGTGGATTTTGCAAGGCGGCTTTCGTCCGTCCTTCTGCCAAGCAGCAGGTCGCCCAACCGCTGCACCATCACCCCGCCGCCGGTCAGCATATTGCCAAGCTGGGCAATATAGTTGCCGTAGCGTATGGGTTCGCCGAAGGGCTTCGTGAAATGCGTGCTCACGAGCATGGCAAAATTGGTGTTCTCCGTGCGAAGGGAAGCATCGTTGTAGCTATGGCCGTTCACAACGGCTATGCCGCCTTCGTAATGCTCCTCGCTTACCAGTCCGCCCGGATTCATGCAGAACGTGCGCACCTTGTTTTCAAACGTATCCGCGTAATAAACAAGCTTTGCTTCGTAAAGGGGCTTTGTAAGGTGATCCATTATGGAGTTTGGCACCTCCACGCGCACGCCTATGTCCACCTCGTTATTGCTCATGCCTATATCCAGCCGGTTGCCCTCGTTTTGCAGCCACTGCGCGCCGCCGCGTCCGGGTGCGGCAACTACATAGGGCGCGTAGGCATGGTATTCCTGCCCGCCTTTTATATAGGTAATGCCCTGCACCTTGCCGTTTTCTACCAATATCTTGTCCGCCGTTGCTCCGCCAAGGAATGTGAAGCCGGAGTATTGGCAGAGCGCGTCGTACATATTGCCCAGCACCACCGCGCTGTATTCCGTGCCCATGTGCCTTACGGGGCAGCGCACAAGGTGAATGTTATACCTGCTCGCTTCGTATGCGATTTCCGCCACGCGGGGGTCGTTGCGGCCGTGCACGGTGTCCGGCGCGCCAAAGCTGACGTATACGCTGTCCGCGTAGTCAATAAGCTCCTGCGCCCGTTCCTCGCCTATATATGACGTTATATGTCCGCCCACCTCGTGGGAAAGGCTCAGCTTGCCGTCCGAAAACGCGCCCGCGCCGGCCCAGCCGCTCATTATGGCGCAGGGGTTGCAGTTTACGCAGCGGCCCAGCTTCCTTGCGGGGCAGTTGCGCTCCGTTATTCCCTTGCCGCTGTCAACAAGCAGCACTTTAAGATTGCCGTCCTGCTTAAAAAGCTCCAGCGCCGTGAATATTCCCGCCGGACCCGCGCCAACGATTATAACGTCGTAATCCTTTGCCATGGTGTACATTCCCTCCCATTATGGTTTGGTTATCGTTCAATGGTTAGATATAAGCTGTGCTTTTAACTCCATTGCTTTAATTATTATTGCTTATATCACCCGACTATGATATACTATCTTACCGGCGATGTCAAAGGGTTTTGCGCGTGTTTTGATAAAAAGACACAAACGCCCCCAAATCGCAAAAAATACCACGGAGGATATGCCATGAGCACCACCATTTCCCGAGGAGTCCGCGCCCCGATAATCCGCAAAGGGGACGACATTGTTGCAATCGCCGTAGACAGCGTGCTTGCCGCGGCCAAGCAGGAAGGTTTCAGCATCAACGAAAAGGACGTCGTATGCGTTACGGAGTCCGTAGTGGCCCGTGCGGACGGCAACTTTGCCTCCGTTGACGATATTGCCGCGGATGTGCGCGCCAAGTTCCCTTCCGGCCACGTTGGCGTTGTTTTCCCGATACAGAGCCGCAACCGCTTCGCAATCTGCCTCAAGGGCATAGCCCGCGGCGCGAAGAAGGTCACCGTTCAGTTCTCCTATCCCAGCGACGAAGTGGGCAACCATCTTATCGACCTTGATACGCTGGATGCAAGCGGCGTTGATCCCTGGAGGGACGTGCTGAGCATAGATGAATTCCATAAGCATTTCGGCAAGCCCTGCCATCCGTTCACCGGAATGGACTATGTGCAGTATTATACCGATATAATAGAAGGCGAAGGCGCGGAAGCGGAGATGATATTCGCCAATTCCGCCGCGGCCATAGTGAATTATACCAAGGATGTGCTTGCCGCCGATATACATACACGCGAGCGCACCGCAAGGCTTATAAAGAACGCCGGCGGCGAAAACGTTTATAAGATGAGCGATATTCTTTCCGCCCCCGTGAACGGCTCCGGCTACAATCCCGAATACGGCCTGCTCGGCTCCAACCGCGCCACGGATGACGACATAAAGCTTTTCCCAAAAAATGCGCAGCAGGTTGCCGAAGGCATACAGAAGCTTATGCTTGAGCGCACGGGCGTGAAGGTTGAGGCCATGGTTTACGGCGACGGCGCGTTCAAGGACCCCGTTGGCAAAATTTGGGAGCTTGCGGACCCCGTGGTCTCCCCCGGCTATACCGACGGACTCAACGGTCTGCCCAACGAACTGAAGCTGAAGTACCTTGCGGACAACGATCTGAAGCACCTAAGCGGCAAAGAGCTTGAGGATGCCGTGCGCGAAGCCATCCGCAAAAAGAGCCGCGAGGATAACAAGCGCGTAATGGCCTCCATGGGCACCACGCCCCGCCGCCTTACCGACCTTATCGGCTCCCTGTGCGATTTGACCAGCGGCTCCGGCGACAAGGGCACCCCCATAATCCTCGTCCAGGGCTACTTCAACGACTATGCCGACTGATAAAATATAGAAATGATGAAAGAGCAGCTAAGGCTGCTCTTTTTACTTCCTATGTATTGGCTAAGTCAACCCCTCAGTCTCACCGGGGGTGAAATAGACAAAAAACCTACTCGAACACCGCCACTCTGCTTATCGGCGCAATGCGCACGGCAACGCGGCCTATTATGCGCTCCGCGCTTATTATCAGCTCCTCGCTTGCGGTGCTCTGCATGCTGCTGCGCGCATCGGGAAGGAGTAAAAACGCCCCTTCGCCAACGGTTATGCTTTCCATGTCAACGGGGCAGGCTTCGGTTATATAGTCCTCCCTGAGCAGGCAGCCGTTTATGTATACGCGGCTGCCCTTTATGGCGACCTCCTCGCCCGCAAGGCCCACCACGCGGCCCATATATACCCCGCCGCCGTAAACCGCGCGGTAGCACAGCATGTCCCCGCGCTTTGGGGAGGAGAAGGTAAGGGCAAGCTTGTCGCACAATACGGCGTCCCCGCGCTCAAGCGTGGGCTCCATGCCGCGGTCATCTATTATGACCGCCGTAAACCACACCGTGAATATAAGCGCCACAATGCACGCAGCCGCAAGTATGCTTGCGGCTATTGTGTATATGCTCAGCCTTTTGTATTCGCCCCGGTTGCGCGCGGCCCTTGGAGAAAGCTCCATATCATATGCTCCTTGCTGCGTACAGCGGCCATATCACGAAGTGTGCGCGCCCCGTTATGCGTTCATACGGTATCGCGCCCACGCCCCATGCGCGGCTGTCCTTGCTGTTGTTGCGGTTGTCGCCCACCACGAAGGCGCTGTTTTCGGGGACTACTACCTCTCCCATGTCCAAATCTATCTCCCCGCGGTATTTCCAGTAAGCCGATTCCTCAAGCTCTTTGCCGTTTATGTATATTATGCCGTTTTCAATGCTTACCGTTTCGCCCGGCAGGCCTATAACACGCTTAACGCAGCTTACGGTATAGCCCGGGTAATAGCATATAACTATGTCCCCGCGCTGAGGCTCGCTGAACCAAAGGCTGACCTTTTCAACCAGCATCCTTTCGCCGTTGAGCAGCGTTGGGTACATGCTATCGCCGTCCACAAGCGTGGGTTCGGTTATAAAAAGCCTTATTGACAGCGCAAGCGTTATCACTATTATAAGCGAAACTATGAACCGCCTGTCCGAATCCCTTTTGTACACCGGGTCCTTTTCGTGCAGCGCCTCCGCCGCGTTTTTCAGCGCGTTCAGCCGCCTTTTATTTACGGCGCTATTACTCATTTTCACCTCCGCGCGCAATTATGCGCTTTGCCCGCTTCAAAAAATCCAGCCTGTCCATCATCACAACGCGTCCGCATCGGCAAGATCGGAACATCGTCGCCGAGCGCAAGAGCGTAGGCT
>ENA-UEQL01000975-UEQL01000975.1-human-gut-metagenome-genome-assembly--contig:-NODE-975-length-20582-cov-11.085833_pt1 | contig 20582 bp, 16 predicted proteins | sample MGYA00242905_ERZ507926 | MGnify/ENA primary metagenome ERZ507926 (study PRJEB26167, sample SAMN06115531) | human gut metagenome | host: Homo sapiens | place: China:Henan | collected 2015-09-09...
CAACTTCCTGAAACTTTCAAGGTTCAGGCTCTCAACCAGAGCGTCAACCATCCGAACTGGATAAGAACATGATCGACAAGACGGAGTACCCGCAAACGGCGGAGATCGAACGTCGATGCGTGAATATCCTTGCCAAGTTGTGGAACTCGCCGGAGAAACCGTATTGCACGGGTACGAGTACCGTGGGTTCTTCCGAGGCTTGTATGCTGGGTGGTATCGCCGCCTTGAAACGCTGGCAGAAGAGACGTAAGGCAAAAGGTCTTCCTATCGATAAACCGAATTTCATCATCTCTACCTGTATGCAGGTGGTTTGGGAGAAATTCGCTATCTACTGGGACGTCGAGATGCGTATGATTCCCGTGACGGCGGAGAAGATCACGCTTGACCCGCGGGATGTTATCAAGGCTTGTGACGAGAACACCATTTGCGTGGTGCCGATTCAGGGTGTGACGATTACCGGGTTGAATGATAACGTGAAGGAGATTAACGATGCGCTCGACAAGTTGAACACCGAGAAAGGTTGGGAGATTTGCATCCACGTGGACGCTGCTACCGGCGGGTTTATTCACCCGTTTATCGATCCCGAAACGGTTTGGGATTTCCGTTTGAAATGGGTACTTTCCATCAGTACTTCAGGTCACAAGTTCGGTCTGGTATATCCCGGTGTGGGCTGGGTGGTTTGGAAAGACAAGCAATACTTGCCCGAGGAAATGAACTTTGCCGTGAACTATTTGGGAGCCAATATCCCGAGTATTTCAATCAACTTCTCTCGTCCGGGTAACCAGGTATTGGCCCAGTATTACCAATTCATGCGCTTGGGTAAGGAAGGGTACAAGAAAGTACAGCAAAATTGCCTGAACGTTTGTCTCTACCTGAAAGAGCAATTGAAAAAGATGGGTATTTTCGAGTTCTTCAGTGATGATATGCCGAACCCGTTGTTCATCTGGAAATTGAAAGATGATCCAAACCGGAAGTGGACTTTGTACGGCTTGTCGGATGCGCTGCACGTGGAGGGATGGCAGGTGCCTGCTTACACGATGCCGAAAGCGATGGAGGACGTGATAATCATGCGTGTTGTTGTTCGACAGGGAACCGGGTTTGATTTGGCCGATCTGTTGATGGAGGACATCAAACGTTGCGTGAACCAGTTGGATGCTCTTAAAGAGCCGACAAATAGCGCTCTGATGTGGGCAAAGAAAGAACCGCAGAAACCGAGAGGTTTTAATCATTCCAGATAAACATACTGTTTGTCAACTATTTACTACATAGAGGATCGCCTTGGCGGTCCTCTTTTTTGTCTTCTTTTATGTTAATAGAAAATAAATAGCTAACATGCTGTCTTTCACCACATGTATACAGGTGGAAGAGTGGTTATGAAGTGGTGGAGGAGTGGTGGAGAAGAAGAAGTGTTAAGGAAGTGATGGATTGGTGGGAGAAAGTCGTATGATTTTTGATTATATTTTCCTACATTTGTAAGGTAACTTTAACTCGTGCAATATGTGGGGGAAAAATTGTTTGAATGTGGGCGTGTTTCTTGTCATGGTTTTCGTGCTGTTTTCTTGTAAGAAGGATCCGGTCGACTTGGGATTTGAGGTGAAAACAAAGATATACAAGAGTGGTGTAAGAGCAGGTAGTGGTAGGGTAGTGGTAGGGCGATAGATGCGACAATGGAGGGGGAGAATGGCTCATGAGATAGCCGTTTGTAGGATTGCATGGCTTGCATATTTTCGTATGCGGGACTTGCATATATTCGGGAAATGTTGTAATTTTGCAGCGTTTTAGAAATAAATAAAGATGACGTATCTGCAGTTTTATAATCAGTGGCATCCGTTTGCTTGTTTCAGTACGCAACAGGTAAAGGCGATATATCCTACATTTAATCGTAGTAACTATACTATGTGGCTGCGCAAGGGATATATCATTTCTTTGCGCCAAGGTTGGTATACTTTTGCGGATTATCGGCAGCAGCCCGATTATGCGCGTTACTTCGCAGGACAAATTTATGCGCCATCCTATATCAGTTTGCACTCGGCTTTATCATTTTATGGAATTATTCCGGAACAGGTGGTTGAGATAACAAGTGTAACTACCCAAAAGACGTCACGTTTTATAAATGATTGTGCTACATATAGTTACCAAACTATTCGCCCCAATTTATTCTGGGGATATACTATGATGAATATGCAAGATGGTAAAGTATATCCCATGGCAACTCCAGAAAAGGCAATATTGGATTTGTTATATTTATATCCTCAATATCAAACCGAAGCACAAATGTTAGACCTGCGGTTGGACGAGGATTGGTTGGATAATGAGTTGAATCACAATCGTTTGCAAGAATATATGGTACGCATTGATAGTCCGGCGTTAACCAAACGGTTTGATTTACTGAAAAAAGCATACAAAATATGATAGACTTGACATATATTCGGGGGTTTTATCCTCCGACAATCGCCAACAATGCCGTCTTTCAAAAGCATATACTCAAAGAGTATGTTGAGTTGTTGGCATTGGAGTGGTTGTCGCGTTCTGCTTATGCCGAAAAACTCGCTTTTATAGGAGGGACGAATCTTCGTTTGGTACAAGGTATAGACCGTTTTTCGGAAGATTTGGATTTCGATTGTAAGCAGTTGACAGAAAGCGATTTCGTGGCTATGACGGATGGGGTAATCCGTTATCTCCAACTGCAAGGCTTACTGGCTGTTGCCAAAGACAAAGACGGAGGTGTTCTCAAAGCATATCGGAGAAATGTTTATTTCCCCGAACTGCTGTTCTCTTTACAATTAACAGGGCATCGTGAGGAACGGTTTTTGATGAAGATTGAAGCGCAGGACCAAGGAATACAATATGAACGGGAGATGGCAACAATTCAACGATTAGGTTTCTTTTATCCCATAGCAGTTCCTTCATTATCGGTGCTTTTATCAATGAAATTATCCGCTTTGCTTTCGCGTCAAAAGGGTAGGGACTTTTATGATACATTGTTTCTCTGGCAACGGACGAAACCGGATTTCGATTTTTTATATAAACGTTGTGGTATTGGGGATATGTCTGCGCTGATAATGGCATTACAAGACATGGTTACTCATACCAATCTGACGATGAAACAACGCGACTTTGAACATTTGTTGTTCGAACCGAGAAAAAGTGAGCAGATTCTGCATTTTATGGAAATTATATCACCGGATAATTGACGCTTAATTCTATGGACACATGAGACTCTCAATCATAACTATCACGTATAATAATCTTGTAGGATTGCGTAAGACTGCGGACTCCGTACAGGAGCAGACTGTGAGCGATTTTGAATGGATAATCATTGACGGGGCAAGTACGGACGGGACAAAGGAGTATTTGGCTGCTATGGCGGCAAAATTACAAATTACAAATTGTAAATTACAAATTATCTCTGAGCCGGATAGGGGGATATATAACGCCATGAACAAGGGAATTCGGTTGGCGCAGGGTGAGTACATCCAGATTCTCAATGCGGGGGATTGTCTTGCGGCAGCGGATGTTACAGAACGTATGCTCAATGCTTTGACGGAACAGACGGCAAAGGCGGGACAACCAATAGACATCCTCTATGGCAATATGTTGAAGGTGGATGGCAATGGGAAACTCATCGGCAGGAGCGGATACACAGAGTACTCACTCAGACAGTTCTATTCTTCGACGCTCAACCATGATTGTGCGTATATCCGCAGAGCGTTGTTCGATGATGATCGGTACGGATTGTACGATGAGCAGTTGCGTATTGTGAGCGATTGGAAATGGTATTTGCAGGCTATCGGATTAGGCAAGGTGCGCCCCGTGTATGCGGATATAGATGTAACGATTTTTGACGGCGGGGGTATCAGCGAGACGAATCTGACTTTGCGCAGTGAGGAGCGTAGGCGTGTGTTAGAAGATGTATTGTCGCCTGCGGTGCTGTGGGATTATGACCACCATACTTTTGATGCAGAGCAGATGAATCGCTTGCGTCGGCATCACCTCTATCCGTTGGTCTATCTGATAGAGAGGGTGTTGTTTAAGTTGGAGAAATGGGGAATACTGAAAAAATGAGTATATGAGATTTTCAATTATCATTCCGCTATATAACAAGGCGGCATACATACGAAAGGCGTTGGATTCGGTGTTGCAGCAAGTGTGTACGGATTGGGAACTGACTATTGTGGACGATGAAAGTACCGACGGGAGTATTGAGGAGGTTCTACAATGGGTAAGTGCGCACAAAATGCAGTCGATAGAGCCCCCTTATGTATGGAAAGAAGGGCCATCGTTGAATTATCTATATTCGTCCTCTAATATTGTTCGCATTGTGGGTCAGGCAAATACGGGGGTGGCGTTGGCACGCAATAGAGGGGTGGCGTTGGCGGAGGGCGAGTATGTATGCTTTTTGGATGCCGATGATTGGTGGAGTCCGAACTACCTTGAGGAGATGGAGCAGTTGATTGCCGCTTACCCGAATGCGGGGCTATATGCGAGCAACTATGTCTATTACAAGCCGGGGAAGACGCATGTGGCCCTTGATTTGCCAACGGGATACATCAATTATCCGCAAGCGTATCTCAGGAGCAGCGCGATGCCAATATGGACAGGTGCGGTGTGTATGCCGCGACGCGTGTTTGATGAGATGGGTGGGTTTCCTGTCGGAATACGACTGGGAGAGGATTTTCTGCTTTGGGCAAAGACGGCAATGCACTATCCTGTTGCTTTTCTCAATGATGCGTTGGCGTTCTACAACAACGATGTGCCTGCTACATTTCGTGCGACGTGCAATCTGCATGCACCCGAACATCACATGCTGTGGCATTTGGATGGCCTACAGATATTCATCGCAAACAACAAGCAGCCTATAGAGGCACCATATCTGCAACTGCCTTCTGACGATGATTGGCAGCGACTGTTCGACCGACTGCGGGTGAATGGTTTGCAGGATTATTGGCTTTCTCCGACTTACCACGAGGCGGCTGCCGAGGAATTGCGCAAGGTGGATTGGACGCAGCAGCCTCGCTCGGTGGTGTGCACGTACAAGACTCCTCTATGGATGGTGCGTGCCAAACGGCGTGTGATGTATGTGGGGAGCGTTTGCAAGCAATGGTTGTATGGTTTGATACATACAAAGCGCAAAGAGGACGGAAATGTTCTTTGAGCGAAATATACTATTTGCTATCATTATGGCTATTTTACTTACACTTTGCTATTTTGAGGATGGACTGTTAGATCTCGGTAAGGTTTCGACTAAGTTGGCTCAAAGACCAAGTAGTAAAATGTAAGGTTTGGAAAGGAAATAGTAAACAGATGACAATGATGTAGCAAGAGCCGCTATTGTGTATTTGATATTTTTTTATTACCTTTGCAGCGTATTGTGTGTATAAGGAAAGTATAGATGAAAATTGCATATCTTTTAGGTTCGCTGAATCGCGGGGGCACGGAGACGCTGTTACTGGATGTATTTCGCAGTGCTGCCGAGGCTCCGTTTCCATTTATGGGCATTCACCGCAAGGGTGGGGCATATAGGGGTGATTTCTATGCGACTTCTTCGGAGTTTGTACAATGCCGGCCTGTGCGACATAATCTAATTGCCTACCTGATACGGTTGCGCAAGGTGTTACAATCTCGGCAGATTACGATAGTGCATGCGCAGCAATATATCGATGCGCTCTATGCAAAATTAGCGACTGTGGGTACAGGGATTAAGGTGGTAGAGACTTTTCACGGGTTTGATTTCGGGAGCAGTCGCCTGCAAAAGATGTTGATACAACTGAGTATCCGCCAGAGCGATGCGGTGTGCTTTGTGAGCCATACGCAGCGAGAGTATTATCGACAACATTATGCATTTGGCAAGGCGGATAAGACGCATGTGGTATATAATGGAATCGATTTCTTGAAATTGGATAATACCGCAGATCCGAGCCCTGCTTTACCCACAAAAATCGACCCCGCTTCGCGGGGAATGAAATTGGCGATGGTAGGGAACTTTGTGCGCGGACGCGCACAAAGTTCCCTATGTCAATTTCTGCTTCGATTGGCACAAGAGCAGGTACCATTTGACTTCTACTTTGTGGGAAAGAGAGACGATAATGAGCCTTGGCGGTATGATGACTGCGTGCGCTTTTGCGAGGCACACAACCTGCAAGACCATGTACATTTCTTGGGGAGCAGGAACGATGTGCCACAGATATTGCATCGGTTAGACGCCTTTGTGTATGCTACCGACCATGATACCTTTGGCATAGCCGTGGTGGAGGCAATGGCGGTGGGAGTGCCCGTGTTGGTGAACGACCACGAGGTGATGAAAGAGGTAACGCACAACGGAGAATGGGCCACACTGTATCGCACGGGCGATACGGAAGACTTGTGGCAACACTTCAGCACGATGGCGCAAGACCCGGAGAGCGCAAAGCGGAAAGCCGAGGCAAATGCGCAGGTCGTAAGGCAACAGTATAGCATTGCACACCATTTGCAGCAACTATACGATGTGTACAAGACGCTGTAAAAAGGTACAGGGCAATCACATACACCATTTGAACAATCATTTTTAGGACACCACAATACGATGTGGGTATTATCGGCCTATGGTCGGGTTTGCTTAATCACCGCATAATCACCGCATAATCACCGCATAATCACCCCATAACAACCCGATATAGTCTCGATATAGTCTCGATATGGTCTCGAGAAAGGTGCGGTAAAGAAATGGTGGCGTGTGCGAATAAAATGCGCCGTTTTGTGCGGCGGTCGCAATAAATGTGCAGAACTATTGCATATTTGCCTAAAAAACACTATCTTTGTGCGCTGAAAGAAATGCAGTATAAGTCGATACCGAATAAGATGCCCTTGGCGTTTGTGCCACGGAGCATAACGAATACAGCCATGCTGACATATATGTTGGCATTGCTAGTGTGCAATGGGGTCTATATGCAGTATGCGCTGACTTGGTATTGGTGGTTGTTTGGTGCGGTGGAGGTATGCGGGTTCTTCTATTTTTCTAACTATTGTACGAAGACATGGGCGCGGCTCTCGCCTAAAACATTTGCAAAGCGGCTGTTCGGCACAGCCTTGGTGATACGCGTGGTGTATGTGCTGTTCTCCTATGGGTTCTATATTACGATGACCGGGTCTCCGTTTGAGTTCGACCCCGGTGATGTGGGGTTTTACAATGAGATGGGGCGGTATGGGGCGAGCCTCTTGCGGGAAGGCAATTGGAACCTGTTGCCCGCTTTTGTGAAGTATTCAGGTGCAGCCTATTCGGATATGGGATACCCGTTGTACTTGTCTTTTGTGTATTGGTTGACGGGGGACAGCATACTAATGGCGCGTCTTATCAAGGCAATATGGAGCGCATGGACGGCATTGCTGATATACAAGTTGGCAGCGCGTAACTTCGGCGAGAGTATGGCACGCATGGCCGGGGTGATGTGTATGCTGATGCCGAACTTGATATTCTATTGCGGTATACACCTGAAAGAGGTGGAGATGGTATTCTTAGCCGTATTGTTTGCTGAGCGGGCGGACTATATTTTGCGCAAAGGCAAACTGACTTTTGGACCAACGGCAGGACTGATGCTGATAGCCGGGGTATTGTTTATGTTCCGTACCGCTTTAGCGGCGGTGTTGATACTGGCTTTTCTGTGTGCGCTGCTGCTCAGTAGTGACCGTGTAGTGGGGTGGGGCAGGCGCATACTGCTGATTTGTATCGCATCGGTGTTCGTGGGGGCGATGATGCTGAATAACACCGGTTTTGGTAACGATGTGCGCGAGATTTGGAAGACGGGAGCATCGGAGCAGAAAGGCAATATGGCATGGCGTTCGCAGCGAAAAGATGCCACAGGTACAACGCAGAAATTTGCCAAGTATGCAGGGGCGACGGTGTTCGCTCCGATGATCTTTACGATACCTTTCCCGACGATGACAGAGACACCCGGGCAGGAGAATCAAAAGATGATACACGGCGGTAACTTTGTGAAGAATATCACCTCATTCTTCACCATATTGTCGATGTTTATTTTGCTATTCAGCGGCGATTGGCGCAAACATGTGCTGCCGATAGCCATCTTGTGCGGTTATTTGGTGGTGCTGGTGTTCTCCAACTTCGCCCAATCGGAGCGTTTCCACTTGCCGACTGTGCCATTTGCCATGATGTTTGCCGCCTACGGGATATCGTATATGCGCAATCCGAAATATAAGAGGTGGTTTCAAATATGGTGTGTGGTGATGTTTGTTGCCGCTATCGCTTGGAACTGGTTTAAACTCGCCGGACGCGGGATGATATAGGGGCGTTTGTGCGGAGTGATTTACTTGGTTTGAGAAAAATACGCAATATATAAAACATGAAAACAGCGTTAATCACAGGTGTTACGGGGCAGGACGGGTCGTATCTGAGCGAGTTCCTGCTAGAGAAAGGGTATGATGTGCATGGTATCATACGCCGCAGTTCGGTGGATTACAGAGAGCGTATTGCCCACCTCGAGGGGAAACCGCATTTCCACTTGCACTATGGCGATATGTCCGACTCGATGGGACTGATACAGGTCATCGGCAAGGTGCGTCCCGATGAGATATACAACCTTGCCGCACAATCGCATGTGCAGGTTAGTTTCGATTCGCCGGAGTTCACCGCCGACATCGATGCCACGGGTGTGCTGCGTGTATTGGAGGCAGTGCGTGCTTGCGGATTGGCAGGCAGTTGCCGTATCTACCAAGCGTCCACCTCGGAGTTGTATGGCAAGGTGGAGGAGGTGCCGCAGAATGAGAATACGCCTTTCCACCCCTATTCGCCCTATGCTGTGGCGAAACTTTATGGCTATTGGATTGTCAAGGAGTACCGCGAGGCATATAATATGTTTTGCTGCTCGGGGATATTGTTCAACCACGAGTCGGAGCGGCGCGGGGAGACCTTCGTAACGCGTAAGATAACGCTTGCGGCAGCGCGTATTGCGCAGGGCAAGCAGGAGCGGCTCTACCTTGGTAACCTGTCGTCGTTGCGCGATTGGGGGTATGCCAAGGACTATGTGGAGTGTATGTGGCTGATTCTCCAGCACCACCAGCCGGAGGACTTTGTCATCGCTACGGGCGTGCAACACTCGGTGCGTGAGTTCTGCGATTTGGCATTCCGCGAGGTGGGTATCACCCTGCGTTTTGAGGGCGAGGGGCAGGATGAGAAAGGTATCTGCGTGGCAGGACCGGCGCACTTGGTTGGCAAGACGATAGTGGAGGTGTCGCCCGATTTCTACCGCCCGACCGATGTGGTGAACCTCTGGGGCGACCCGACGAAAGCCAAGGCAGAGTTGGGGTGGAATCCGAATAAGACGACCTTTGAGGAACTGGTGCGCCTGATGGTGCGGTCGGATATGAAGAAAGTGGCAGCTGACCACGCTGCCGAGCAAGCACGAACCAACCTCGCCGAGTATCTTGAGAAGGGAATTGTGAAGTAGGACACGAGTGTTTTTTTTATGTCCCGAATGGAACGAATGTAGAGAATATGTTTTTATGTCCCGAATGCAGCGAATGTAGAGAATATGTTTTTTATGTCCCGAATGCAGCGAATGTAGAGGATATGTTTTTTATGTCCCGAATGGAACGAATGTAATTATTGAAAGACTATGGCGTATTTATATCCTATGGAGTCTAAGGTGTTAATGCGAATCGCGATCCAATTACATAATGAATTGGGGCGTGGATTCAAAGAAAAAGTGTATCAAGATGCTTTTGAAGTGTTGCTCAAAGAGAATAAAATTCCATACGAGCGCGAAAAGCATATTTCGATGATATTTCACGGCGAAAAATTGGAACATGATTTCTTTTATGATTTTCTCTGCTACGGGCAGATTGGAGTAGAACTGAAAGCATTGAACGAACTATTGGGCGAACATGAGTCTCAAATCATAAATTATTTGCATGTGAGTGAGCAGCAATTAGGATTGTTACTGAATTTCGGGAGGGATAAACTGGAATATAAGTGGTTTCCCAATCGTCCTAACTATGGTAGGCAAGAGGAAAATCGAACATTCTCTACATTCGGGACAAATAAAAGTCTTTAACTGCTTGGGGTGTGCAAAATTTGCACATACCAAGACTGTGAAAGTGGCGGTGAATCTGATAAATCAAGATAATCAATAACTAAATGAAAGTCAGCATTTTTGAGGAGCAAATAGACCCGGTGATTGTTCGTCGCGGAAAGGAGTATTGGAAAGAGAGGAGAGTGGAGATGACTGTGGCGAAAGATAACTATTATCGTGCCGTTGTCCACGGAACGCTGGATTATACAACCATAGTGGAAACCAAAGAAGATGAGGTTGTATCCACCAGTTGCAATTGCCCTTATGGAGATGACTGTAAGCATGTAGCGGCCTTGTTGTACGAGATACGCAACAGACGCCAAAACTCGGGACAGACGACCGATGTACAAGAAAGCAAGACTCCTACCAAGCCTATCTCAAAAGGCAAGAAAACATCTAAGACCGAGAAAATCAGTTTTCAAGGTACAGAGATGACGGAGAAAGAGTTGTTCTATCTTTGCTATTTGGCTTATGCTAACTATGCGTATAAGGATCTTCATGGTAAGGTTTCTCTTCCCGATTATGATTTTCATTTTGCATACATAGAAGAGGGGAGGTTTATTAGCCATCTGAAGCGAACCGGGTGGGTAGATGAGGATTTTGGCGAGTTCTATTATCGGAGATATAACGATGTGGTTGTGGTTGATAAAGTGCTGCTTGTACTGCGTGAGTTGGTAGAAAATCACACCGATTGGCTGCAATGTTTCAGAGGTATGCCCGACATTCAAACTCCGCTGATAGCATGTGCGCTTCAAATAGCAGAGGTGCTGTCGGGTAAGCGCGAGCATATTGATGACCAATGGCAGCAACCTTTTGAAGATATACGAGATTGTGATCAACTGGTGCATATCTGTTACCCGTTATTAAAAAGCGAAAAGCCTGACCGATTGTGTATCGTACTGCCCGTATGGATGCAGCCAACGCTTGTGCTACTACTGTTGCAGGAGGTACTATTTGATGAAAATATGGCATTGCTCACAAAAGCAGGAACACTGATAGATGTACTCAAACGCCCCGACACAATATGGTCTTCGGTTTGGCAGACCTATCGAATGCTTATGTTTTATGCCACTGGCACATTGCTACCATTGCCTTCTTCCGATGATATGGTATATGCTTCCTATTATGTGGATGCGGTGCAGAGCCTCTATCAAGACCAATTAGACGAGTCGATACAGTTGTTTCAGCAAGGCCTCAAGCAGGCTAAGATGAAGGGCGTTTGGAAAGTTATACCGAACGATGCAATTAGTTGTTTGATGTATGTGATTGCATTGGGACGAAGGCATAGCGATAGTGATATAGAACTCTTGCGCTATATTGCCGGTAAGAGCAAATCTGCGGAAACGAGTTATCTTCGCTCGGTATTTGCCTTGGCGGAGTTTTTCCAATCGTCCACGCAGCCTAAGAATGCCGATTTGCTAAAGAAAGAATTACACGATTCCAATTGCACTGATAATCGTTCGATAGCAAGCATTTTGTTGTGTTTTTTTGGACAGAAAGATTCGTATCAACGGAAATTACGAACCCCGCAGTTTGCCATCTTGCAGTGCGAATGGGCTTGCTCTACCCCTAATACAAAGACTAATTTCCCTTACACATCGGCATTGGCAAAAGTGGAGATGCGCCCGGAGTGGGAAGTAGAGTTGGAAGACTTGATTAGAGAATACTCCCCTCGTACCGCTTCGAAGGAAACGACGCAAAGCAACACGCGTTTATGCTATATTGTGCAGGATAACTATAACGATATATGGGAGGTACGCGAACAAAATCGACTAAAAAATGGGAAGTGGGGAAAAGGAAAAAAACTGAGTGCCATACGCTATAACCCACGGTCGAATGTAATGGATGATGTCGATTTGGCTATCTATAAAGCATGGAGCACCACAAGTGAATCGAGGTATAGAGGTTTTCCGTCGATAGAGTTTATTCTCCCATTTCTGAATGGGACAACGGATAAGTTGTATCGCCAGAAATATCTGGATTTTGAACCTATTGCGGTGCGGGAAGAAAAACTATTTGTATATACTGAGCGTGAAGGCGACAATATCGTATTTAGATATAGTATTGCCGCAACTCGTATAAGGATATATGATAATCTATGGCTCAATGATTCTAATCCCCGCGAGTGGGTCTATTATCCGATGAATGAAAAGTCGCAGGCCTTGTTGCACCGTTTACTCAAACTCGGAAAAGTCCCCTCGAAGGCTGCACCATTGCTCAAAGACCTCTTTGAGGCAATAGGCGGGCAGATAGAAGTACATTCCGATGTGGGGGGCACTACAACAGATATAGAGCAGACCAAAGGTCAGACACAACTGACCCTGCGTATCACGCCGCAGGGCGATGACTATCGTTGCGAGGTGTGTGTCTATCCTCTGCCCGGCGGTAAACTTTCGTTTTTCCCGGGTGAAGGTAATATCCCGATATTCTACGATATGCGTGCCGAGGTGCGTGTGTGCGTAACGCGCAGTCTGAGCGGGGAGAAAAGTGCATTGCGAAAACTGAATGCGCTGCTAACGGAACATACACATTGTGAGCGCTTTAAGCAGTCTATGCCGCAACAAGATATTACCTCTGTGGAACTGCTTGACTTGCTGGAGTTGGCAAGCGAGAACGAAAGTCTGTTTGCTATAGAATGGCCGGAGGGCAAACGCTTGAATACTTATCAGGCGAACGCCGATTCGTGGAAGATTGTGGCTCGGCAGCAGGGTGGTTGGTTCGATATAGAGGGGGAGATACCAATATCCGATGATCATATCTTGACTATGAGTCAACTGCTATCGTTGTTGCGTGAGCGTCAAGGCAACTATATCCGTTTGTCGGCAACCGATTATGTACGGCTCAGCGATGGCCTGCGCCGTCAGTTGGAGCGTATCGACTCGGTGGCACAGACCTGTGGAAACAAAGTAGAAGTGCCGGAGTTGGCAATGACCGTATTGGGCAGTGCGTTGCAGGGCGAGATGGAGATAGAAGAACCCGAATCGCTTATACAGATGCGCAAGCGTATCCGCGAGAGTGAAAAGGCTAATTTTGCGGTGCCCGATCGTTTGAATGCCACTCTGCGCGACTACCAAGTGGAGGGGTATGAATGGATGATGCGTCTGCTGCATTGGGGCGCAGGGGCTTGCTTGGCAGACGATATGGGTTTGGGTAAGACTGTGCAGACGATAGCCGTGCTGTTGGCTTATGCTGATAGTGGTGCGCAGATGGTGGTGGCTCCGGCTTCGGTGGTAGGCAACTGGCAACGGGAGATAGCGCGGTTCGCTCCTTCGCTCAATACGGTGGTGCTCAACGACCTCTCTGCCGATGAGCGCAAATCGTGTATAGAGCATCTGCAAGCCGGCGACATCTTGATTCTTACTTATGGTCTGCTTGTCTTTGAGCGTGAGTCGCTTACCGAGCGTGCGTGGACGACGATTGTCTTGGATGAGGCGCACACTATCAAGAACAAAGAAACCAAATCGTCGGCAGCGGCGATGCAACTGCATACCGACAATCGCATTATTCTGACGGGTACACCTATCCAAAACCACTTGGGCGAACTATGGAATCTGATGCAGTTTATCAACCCCGGTTTGCTGGGATCGTATGACCATTTTACGGAGCGTTTTGTCAATCCTATCGTTGCAGGAATGGAGGAACCAAAGTTGCAACTGAAGCGGCTGATTGCTCCGTTCACTTTGCGCCGAACCAAACAAGAGGTAGCGCGTGAGTTGCCCGACAAGACGGAGATTCAAGTGCCTGTTGTGCTGTCGGACGACGAGATGGCTGTCTATGAGGTGCTTCGCCGGGAGGCTAAAGAGGAGATAGAGGGTTCTACAACGGTGAGTGTGAGTGTGTTAGCATTGATTACCAAGTTGCGTGAGGCGGCATGCTCTGCGTCGTTGGTGGAGAAAAAGTGGAGTGGCGAGTGTAGTAAGTTGGATGCCTTGATGGACAAACTGCAGCCGATGGTGGAGCAGGGCAATAGGGTGCTGATATTCAGTCAGTTTACTTCTTTCCTAAAGAGGGCTAAAAACAAGATAGAGCAAGCGGGGATAACCGATTTGTTCTATTTAGACGGCAGTACACCCATCAAAACGCGACAACGAATGGTAGAGGATTTCCAAAAGGGTAAGGGGAGTGTGTTCTTGATTTCGCTCAAAGCGGGCGGATTAGGACTGAACCTGACCGGGGCTAACTATGTGATTCACCTCGACCCATGGTGGAATCCCGCTATTGAGCAACAGGCTACCGACCGGGCGTATCGTATCGGGCAGCAACAGAAAGTTACGGTCTATCATCTAATAGCCGAGCATACAATCGAGGAGAAAATCGTGCGTTTGCACCAAACTAAGCAGTCGCTTGCCGACTCGCTGTTAGAGGGAACGAATATGTCGCATAAACTGACGGCGAAAGACCTGCTGGAACTATTGGGCTAATCAATTTGAAAAAATAAGGATTGTTTCTATGGAAAAGAATAGCAAAATCTATGTGGCGGGACACCGAGGAATGGTGGGCGGTGCCATAGTGCGCGAGTTGCAGCGACAGGGCTACAACAACATTATCGTGCGTACACACAAGGAGTTGGACCTGTGCCGGCAAGAGGCGGTGGAGGCGTTCTTTGCTGCGGAGAAACCCGAGTATGTGTTTCTTGCCGCTGCCAAAGTGGGTGGTATCGTAGCGAACCAAAACGCCTTGGCGGATTTCATGTACGACAACATGACCCTCGAGATGAATGTCATCCACTCCGCATGGCAGAACGGCTGCAAGAAACTGGAGTTCTTGGGGTCAAGTTGTATCTATCCGCGTATGGCACCCCAGCCGATGACGGAGAACTGCCTGCTGACAGGGGCTTTGGAAAAGACCAACGAGGCGTATGCATTGGCGAAGATTTCCGGACTGAAGTACTGCGAGTTCCTCAACCGCCAATACGGCACGGACTACATCTCCGTTATGCCGACCAATCTGTATGGCCCCAACGATAACTACCACCCGGAGCACTCGCATGTGCTGCCGGCACTGATACGCCGTTTCCACGAGGCGAAAGAGAGTGGGGCGGAGTGCGTGGTTTGCTGGGGCGACGGCTCGCCTTTGCGAGAGTTTCTGTATGTGGACGACTTGGCGAACCTATGCGTGTTCTTGATGAACCATTACTCCGGCAATGAGACAGTCAATGCCGGTACGGGCAAGGAGTTGACAATCAAACAACTGACGGAATTGGTGGCCAAAGTAGTCGGCTACAAAGGGCGTATCGAATGGGACACCACTCGTCCGAATGGGACACCGCGTAAGTTGTTGGATGTGTCGAAAGCCAAGTCGCTTGGTTGGACCTACCGCACCGAGTTGGAAGACGGCATCCGCCTTGCCTACGAAGATTTCCTCCACAACCCTATGCGTGCCGAGCGGTAAGTTATGCGAAGATTTTGGCTGATAGTTTATTACGGTTTGGCACGCAAGTTGCCAAAGTCCACTATACCTCTATTGGGTAAGATTGGGTACAAGTTGCGTTATCAATGTGCTAAACATTTGTTTGCCGAGTGCGGTGAGCAGGTGAATGTAGAGCAGGGAGCGTATATCGGTAACGGGCGGCAGTTCCGTGTGGGTAATCATGTGGGGATTGGCAAAGATTTCTGTTCGCACAACCGCCCGCTAACTATTCAAGACGGACTATTGATGGGTGAGAATGTCTTGTTTCTGGGGGGGGCGCACTCATTCGCAGACCCGAACATACCTATCGGTTCTGCACCCGAAACCGATACGCAGACACCATTAGAGATATGTGGCGATGTGTGGATAGGTGCGCGGGTCATCGTATTGCCGGGTTGTAAGCGTATAGGTGCGCATAGTGTCATCGGTGCCGGTGCGGTGGTTACGCACGATGTGCCGGACTATGCGATAGTAGGCGGTAATCCCGCAAAGGTGATACGGATGCGGAAATAAGTTGCAGTTTTTCAATGGAATAACATAACGAAAAACCATAATCGATAGATGAAAGTACTCATAGTGGCATCGGATAAGGGAGGGCATTTTACGCCTTTCATCGAGGAGCAGATGGCGGCATTGGCTGCTGTCGGGGTGGAGATATGTCGGTTTGGCGTGCAGCGCAAAGGTGTGGCGGGCTACCTGCGGGAGATACCGCGCTTGTGCCGAACGATACGCACCGAACGCCCCGATGTGTTGCATGCACACTATGGCTTGAGTGGACTGCTCGCTGCGATAAGTGCCAAGTTGTGCTTTCTGCCAAGCAGACCGCATCATCTGCCTGTCGTAACCACCTACCACGGGAGCGACATCAACGAACCCCGAGTGCTGCGGCTGTCGTGCCTGGCAATGCGGCTGTCGGCGTGGAATATCTTTGTATCGACGCGCAATGTGGCAACGGCTACCAATGCTTGTCCTGTCCGCCGCTACTCGCTCATACCTTGTGGTGTGAACCTCACCAATGACCAGTTGCAGACGCGTTCCGAGGCACGCAAACGGCTGACGGACAACCATGTACAATGTACCGTCAGCGATGGTCATACCCGTCGGAAATGTGCTTTCTCTGAGATACAACACACACCCATCGTATTGTTCGCAGGTGCGTTCGATACCCCCGTAAAAGACAGCGAGTTAGCAGAGCAGACCATTCAGTCGTTAGACCTGCCGAATGCTGTATTGGTGGAGTTGCGCGGCTACGATAGGGGCGAGGTGAACAGCCTGATGTGCGCAGCGGATTGCCTGCTGCTGACCAGCAAGCGGGAGGGCAGTCCGCAGGTCATCAAAGAGGCTATGGCGTGTGGTTGCCCGATAGTTTCGGTAGATGTGGGCGATGTGGCAGAACGCATAGAGGGCATCGAGGGGTGCTATGTTGCCAACACACGCGACCCGCACGAGATTGCAAGCCTTGTGGAAAAGGCAATGGCATTCCAAGGCAAGACGCAGGGTAGGCAGCAGATAGACGCAATGGGGTTGGATAATCGGCAAGTAGCGGTGCAAATAGCGCAAATCTATCATAGTATTGCGACAGAAAACAAATAAAAATGTTCTATATTTCTAAGCCGGATTTATCGAGTTCTTGTCGAGACCTAATCGAGACCTAAGTCTGATTGTATCATTGTCTGACTCGGAAAAATACAACATTTTTCGTCTCTCAAAAAGCAATGAGCAAACAGCGTAGAAACAGAATACTAACCACTCAATAAAAATAAAAGCAATGAATCAACCACAATATACACCCACGAAAAAAGGAGAGCATTGCTCTCCTCTCAGAAACGAAAATTTACTCTTGGTGAACCAGCTGGGGCTCGAACCCAGGACCCCATCCTTAAAAGGGATGTGCTCTACCTGCTGAGCTACTGATTCATGCTTCCTTTCAAAAGCGGGTGCAAAGGTACTGCTTTTTTTTGAACCTTGCAAATAATAAGTGCATTTTCTCGAAAAAAAATAACAAAACAATAGAATATGAACATCTTTAGAACTTATAATCGTCGTAAAACGACGCAAACCAAGGTCGGAAATATACTGATTGGCAGCGATTCGCCCATTCGCATTCAGACGATGGCCAATACCTCGACCGACGACATCGATGCTTCGGTGGCGCAAGCCCGGCGCTGTGCCGATGCCGGAGCCGAACTCATTCGTTTCACCACGCAAGGAATCCGAGAGGTCAATTCGCTGCAAGAGATCCGCCAACGCCTGCGGACCGATTATATCACGCTTCCGATTGTGGCGGATGTGCATTTTCAAGCCGATGTGGCGGACGCTGCAGCGCAAGTGGTGGAGAAAGTGCGTATCAACCCGGGCAACTATATCGACCCGGCGCGCAAGTTCAGGCATATCGACTATACCGATGCGGAGTATGCGGCGGAGCTAAATCGCTTGCGTGCGCGTTTTGCGCGCCTGTTGGCGATATGCAAGGCCCACCACACGGCTATCCGCTTGGGTGTCAACCACGGCAGCCTGAGCGATCGTATCATGTCCCGCTATGGCGATACGCCCGAGGGAATGGTAGAGAGTGTGATGGAGTTTCTGCGCATTGCGGTTCAAGAAAATTTCCACGACATCGTCATCTCTGTCAAGGCGAGCAATACGCGTGTGATGGTCGATACGGTGCGTCTGCTCGTGCGGCAGATGGACAAAGAAAAGATGGCTTTTCCGTTGCACTTAGGCGTTACCGAGGCGGGCGAAGGCGAGGACGGGCGTATCAAGTCGGCGGTCGGTATCGGTGCGCTCCTGGCTGACGGCATCGGCGATACGGTGCGGGTGAGCCTTAGTGAAGCCCCCGAGAACGAGATCCCTGTTGCACAATCGCTGGTCAACTATTTTGCTGACCCCGCAAGTATTCGTTATGCCCAATCTACGCAAACGAGTATCGAGAATGGCACGGTCTGCTACCAAAACAACGAAGCCGATTGGTCGCTCTTTCAACTCCATGCTGCGGCGGAGTGTGGTCGCTTGCTTTGGGACAATGGTGCAACGCAATTATCCCTCGTCAATCCTAACTTCTCTGCTGAGGCTTTGGAGCAACTTGCCAAGGACATACTGCAAGCCTCGCGCGTACATATATATAAGACGGAGTATGTCTCCTGCCCGGGCTGCGGCAGAACGCTCTTCGATTTGGAGAAAACCATTGCCGAAGTGAAAAAGGCAACGCAACACATCGTCGATACCCGAACCGGCGAGCCCATCCGCGGACTGAAAATTGCGGTGATGGGCTGTATCGTCAACGGCCCCGGCGAGATGGCGGATGCCGACTATGGCTATGTCGGGGCGGGACGAGGAAAGGTAAGCCTCTACAAGGGCAAAGAGTGTGTGCTGAAAAACATCCCGCAAGAAGAGGCCGTGGCGGCTTTGCTCAACCTCATCGGCGCAAAAATAGGGTAGGCATAGTCTATATTCCCTACGAGAGTGCAATGGCTCAGCCTCTAAATCGTTTTCCAAATGCGGATAGCACAGCCCTTCCTCCGCTGTGGTAATCTGTTCGCTTTTTTGCTGTTCCGCTTGCGTATGTGGGGAAAAAGCAGTATCTTTGCGGGGATTTTATAATCGATAATCAGTGTGATGATACACAAAAACTATACAATTATGAAGAAAATTTTCTCTTTGCTTATGGCATTGACCCTTGTCGTAGGCGCAAATGCAGGCGAGAACCTGCGCACCAAAGAAGTGCAACTCTCCAAGAAAAATCCTGCCGTGGTGTTGCCGAGCGAGGTAGCGGCTGTGCAAACCGCCATGGCTCAGCAGGCGGGCGAAACGATCAATGTCGTTTGCGACTCGCTACATATCTACGACTTGTCGGATGTTGTCGCTACTGAAAAACCTATGATGAATATTGTGAGTGCTAATGATGATTATTCAGTTTCGATTATTTTGGCACTCACCCAATACTATGGCACTTACGATGCCAATATTCAACTAACTCCGAAGTCGGGGGCAACTGCTGTTTCTGCTGATGGTAAGGTTACGCTCGCCGAGGAGGACGACCGTATCTTGGTAACTTCCATAATTACAGGCAATGACGGCAATACATACAATATCCGTATGAAGCAAGCCCCGGTAGTGATACCCGAGTGCAAAGACACGGTGGTAATCGACATCCCCAAGGCTACTTTCACCAACAAACTCTCCACTTCGGACGCGTTTATGTTGCAAGGCAAAACTACCGACTTGATGTATGCCGTAAGTATCCAACCGAATAATGTAGGCGGCAAGGTAGCCGGTTCGTATGATGCCGGCGAACTCGACTCCTACTGGTCGTATGTGCTCTATGACCCGTTCGTTAATGGAAACAATGATGATGCTTATATTACCTTCTTGGCAGGCAAAGTAGATGTTACGCTTACTGCCGACAATATGGTTAAAGTTACCGCCGCTTTGGTGGGTGCTGATGCCACTTTCTACAAGATTACGATGAAAGCGCAGTATGATGCTGTCGTGCGCTTGGAGTATGATGCGCAAACAGGCAGCGTCGATCGTACCTACACCGCAGGAACCGATAAAGTAACGGTTGATGCATCGTATGCTTCTCGCGGTATCTTGGTGGTTGAGGCTGAGAATGCTGCAAGTACCGACTATGTAGTACTCGAGTTCTTCTCTCCTGCTGTGGACAAAGACATCGTTATCCCCGCAGGTACTTACCCGATCAACTATTCGGCGCAGGCAGGTACGCTCTTGGCTTCTACCGGCAATACTACTACCGGTATCTATCCTTCCTACTACAGCAACTTGTCGGACGAAGGCAAATTGATGACGCCTATCTACTTTATGGTATCGGGCAATGCTGTAGTGGAGAATGCCGACGGTGCACTCAAGATCACGGTAGATGCCGTCAACTCGTACGAACGCCCAATCCATGTGGTTATCAATGCCGGCGTTCAGACCGCATTGGACAACACGACTGCCGACAAAGTCGCTGCTCAGAAAGTAGTGAAAGACGGACAGGTATATATCTTGCGCAACGGAAAGACCTACACCGTTACAGGCGCAGAAGTAGAGTAATTCCGCACTCATCCCCATATTGCAGCCGACTGTTCCGCCTACGGATAGTCGGCTGCT
>ENA-UEQL01000981-UEQL01000981.1-human-gut-metagenome-genome-assembly--contig:-NODE-981-length-20558-cov-7.471657_pt1 | contig 20558 bp, 16 predicted proteins | sample MGYA00242905_ERZ507926 | MGnify/ENA primary metagenome ERZ507926 (study PRJEB26167, sample SAMN06115531) | human gut metagenome | host: Homo sapiens | place: China:Henan | collected 2015-09-09 | study...
CGCATAGGAGAGCAGCCCCTTGACCGTGACGGTTACGCTCGCGGTCTCTCCGGCGACGAAGCGTCCGCCCTGCTCATCCACGCCGAGCTTCAGCGTCGCGGGATTGGCAAGGTCAGCATCGGGACCCGGGAGCAGCGTCAGCGTCGCCGTGTTGCCGTCTTTCGGAACGATGAAAGAGGTGGCTTCGTCCTTCACCAGGAAGTGCTTGCCCAACTCGGCCGTCGAGCCCGAAAGGACCTTGAACGGCAATTCGAGATCCTTAGGCGCCTTGAAGTTCTCGTCGCCTACGGTCAGCGTAACATCCAGCGACTCCTGCAATTCTGCCGCCGCCGTCGTGAAGCTGTAAACATAAACGCTCGACTCGACCAGATTTACCGTCGTGGAAGCGACCCGCCCGATCACATATCCCTTACCGGCAGCAAGGTTGAACGTCAGGGTCTTGGCCTCCTTGTAAGCCTGCTTGGGCGTTACGGTGACGGTCGCCTCGGTCTTGCCGGCTTCGAGCAGGAAGCTCTGCGCGGAAAGCTCGTAATCGGCCGTCGTGGCCGTACCGCCGACCGTGAATCCGATATTCAGATTCGACGCCGCAGCCTGCGACGCCACCACCTTGATCTCGATCGGTTCGTCGTCCAGCGTATAGGACGATGCTGAAAATTGCACATTGGCAGCCGAGCCCGATCCGGGTTCGTCGTCGTCGCCGCACGCGCCCAGCGACAACGTCGTCAGAAGCGCCACGGACAAATACAAATACTTTTTCATAATCCGTCTTTATTTAGTGAAACAATCAGAGTATCCATTTCCGACCGCCGATTCGTACTCCGAACGAATCTCCCGCCACGTTTCGAGCTCCTCGGCCGATGCCGATTCGCCGACGATCGGCAGCAGATCGTACGATCCGCCCGAGCTCCGCGGCGGCACATCGTCGTATTCGTCGCATCCCCAAAGAAGAACGAAACATGCGGCGAGCGATATGATGTTCGAAAACTTTCTCATTTTTCTTGCTGTTTATGGGATTATTGTTTGATCCGCACGTGGAGGTAGTTCATGCACGAGCGTTCGCCTTTCGCATCGGACGGCTGGTTGACCACCTTGCCGGCGCCGTCGGTGTAGAGCCACATGGCCGTCGAACCGCCGCCGTCGAATCTCGTTACGTTCCAGCAGTCGAATTTTTGGGCGATGCGGACCATTTCATAGAATTTTACGCCCATCGAAATCCAGTCCTGACGGCCGTCGATGACGAAGAAGCAGACTTTCGTTCCGGCCTTGTCGATGCCCACGTAAGTCATCGGGTCGTATTTGTCTGTGTCGAAACTCTTGTCTTCGCCGTCGACCATGAACTGATACATCGTGGAGTTCTGTGTCAGAATAGGGGTCGAGATTCCGTTGACCGTCACGTCTGCGCGGATGCGGAGCGTCGAACCCACGGAGAGTTTTCCGGCGAGCGTTTCGGCCGTCGCGCCGGTGAGCTGTACGGCCCACTCGTCGAGGGCCGTCAGATAGGGCGCTTCGGCGAGCTCCGTCGAACGACCGTCCGCGATCTGGGTTACAGTGGCTTCGAACCAGCCGTCGTTGACCGTCACGGGATTGCCCGACTTGTTTTTCGCGACGACGTAGAGCGCCTTTTTGGAGAGCGTATTGGTCAGCGAGGGAGCGTCGGGATGGGGTATTTTCTTGTATCGTGCAGTATAGAGGTTGGCTTCTTGCAACGTGCTGCCCGAACGCAGGATCGTGTCGTTGATCGAGTGGTATTCGTATTCCGTACCGCCGACTTCGATTTTGCCGGAGAAGGTCTTTTTGCCGCAGCTCACCGTACGATCCTTGAAGAAAGTGAAGGCATTCGCATGGTTGGTCAGCGACGTGCGGACGCTCTTGTTGTTGACGAAGTCGGGGCGTCCCTCCTCGATGTGCAGGCCGCGGGGGAATCCGTCGTGCGAGTTGAAGAAACCGGAATTTATGCCGGCGATGATGTTTTTTCCTTCGGCACGCTTCCGGTTGCAGTTTTCCGAGAGTGTCTCGCGGATGTTTTTGCCGGTGTTGCTGTTGTTGTTGCCGTTGGGATTGGGTACGAGGTCGTCGGCCATCGAGGTGGATATCTCCACGGCGTCGTTCGTCAGGTCGAGTTCCAGTACGTGCATTTTACGCGGCAGGTTGGTGAATTCGTAGTAGGTGTATTTCACGCCCGGGTGGAGCTGGACGGTCTGTTTGGACTCCCAGTCGTAGTAGGCCGGCAGCGACCAGTCAACGGTGTTCTCCTCGGTGTCGTAGTTCGACTGTTTGTGGCAGACGGCCGTGGTGTGCATGGCCGCGGGAGCCGTTGTCGGAGCGTCCTTGTAGGTGTCGTAGTCGCCGACGAAGCCGTTTCCGATGCAGCCCTTGATGAGCGATGCGCTCTGGTTGTAGCCGCAGGCCCAGCCGGGACCGTGCAGGTTCGAACCGTCGGTCGTCACGTTGCCGATAACGGCTCCGGTGTTCTTGCAGTTGCGGATCGTGCCGAGATTGTGACCCGAGAAACCTCCCGTGCGGCATCCCAGGTGGGTGATGACGTTTCCGGCATTGGTGCAGTTCTCGATGATGCAGCCTGTCGTGGTCGAACCGCCGACCAGACCTCCCATGCGCTTGATGCCGTATTGGTCCTTCTGTCCGGTGTATTGCCCGGCGGCATCGTCCTCGACGAGGCCGTTGTTCTGCGAATTGGCGATGGTTCCCTTCTCGAAGGTTCCGGCCAGCCCGCCGCCGCGTCCCGAAGGTGCGTTCACCCGTCCGTTGTTGGTGCAGTAGCCTATGAGATTGTTCTCCGCCGATTTGATGTAGGCGCAGATGCCTCCCACCTGCATGCCCGTCCCGCCGTTGGCGGTGTTGGCGAGGGGGCCCGTGGTGATGTCGCCGTTATTGACGCACGCCGCCGCTGCGGAGGTTCCTCCGATGGTCGTACCGGTCATCTGCCCGGCGATTCCCGCGAGCATAACCAGCACTCCGGCGGGGTCTTCGGCCTCGAACGAGATCGAGACGTTGTTGGCGACGTTTTCGATGACCGATTCCGTAGCGAACGCCGCTACGCCCGCGATGGCCGTACCGGCTGCGGCAGTCCCCCGGACGATGATCCGATCGCCCGAGCCGCCGACCGTGAGATTCCGGACGGAGGCCTGATTCAGTACGCCGAACAGACCGTGCGCCGTCGATTTCGCGGCATCGGCCGTCCATGCGATGTTGCGGATCGTATGGCCTTTGCCGTTGAACTTGCCGGAGAAGGGGTGTTCGGTCGTTCCGATGGCGGTCCATTCGGTGATCCCGTTCATGTCGACATCGTCCAGCAGAACGACGTCGCCGGTTTCATCGCGATAGCGGTCGTAGTTGCGCCCCGTATTTACGGCCCGGGCGAATTCGCGCAGGTCGTCCGCGGTTTTGATACCGTAATATTCGGGTTTGGCGCTCGCCGACGCCAGACGCACCATGCGGATCAGCACGTTCTCTTGCAGGTCGCAGAGCATCAGGGCGAAGCATCCTTCTTCGAAAGGCGCTTCGAAGGTTACGACGACGGTTTCGGCCGAGGTGTCGACTACGGCCTCGAGCTGCTCGCAGCGCACTATTTTCAGGATCGCTTCGTCGGCCTTTTCGCCCGTGATCTCGTAACCGATCGTGAGTGGCTGCGAAACGTCCTCGACGGTGTACTCGTCGTCGAAGACGGTGTCGCCGATCTTGAAGACGATGTTGAAGGCGTCGAATATCGGTGCGGATACGGTCGATCCGTCGCCCAGCGTGAAGATGGCGTTGCCGTTGTCGTCGCGCGAGATTCCTGTGATGAGCGACGTCTGCTTTCCTTCGGCTTTCACCGGGTTTCCCGACGCATCGGTCAATCGCCGGCCGTTGAGGGTCCAGTAACCCTCTTTGTCGACGGCCATTTCGGGAGTACGCCCCGCAACGGGGATTTTCGAGCCGTCGGTGTCTTTCAGAAAATCGGTGTTTCCGTCGACGGTAGTCGTCCAGTAGAGTACGCCGTTCTCCTCTTTCGTACCGAGGATCGGTGCCGAGGAGACGTCGTCCTTCGTGGCGACGGTGACGCTGTGTTCGATATTGTCGGTCCCCTTGAACCGGATGACGTCGTTGCCCTCGGCGTCCTGCGTGATCGAGGTTATGGCTCCGCCGTTGACGATGGACGAGAGCAGCCGGATCTGGTCGTTGAGTTGATCGGCCTGTTTTTCGAGTTCCGTGAGTTGGTTGTATATCTCGTCGACCCCTTTCCACAGGGCGGAGTCGTCGAAGTCGTCGCTGCATCCGCCGCCGAAAAGAAGAGCCGATGCCAAAAGTGATGTTATCAGAGTTCGTTTCATTGTCTTTTGATTTTATCGGGTTGCGAAAGCGTCAGTCGAAATCGGTGCTGTCGGTCCATCCGGGATTCTGGGTCAGCAGTCCGCCCGTCAGTACGCGCTGGTCGGCCGGAATGGGCCACAGGTAGTCGCGTTCCTCGTTCCAAGTGTATTTCAGCGTACTCCACGCCACCACGTAACCGCGGTTTTCCGCCATGTCGGAGAGAATGATGTCCGATCCGATGCGCAGTACCGTCAATCCGTCGGCCGGACTGCTGGTCTGCTTGTCGACATAGAGTTCGAGGTCGTTCCTGCCGTCGCCGTCCATGTCGTAGAGTCCCGGTCCGGAGAAATAGATTCCGTAGTAGGGGTTGGTTTCGTTGACCAGTTGCGCACCCTCTTTCCAGCGGAACATGTCCCACATGCGCAGCCCTTCCATCACGAGTTCGATCGTGCGCTCCCGACGGATTTCGAGGATGACTCCCGTGTTTTCGCTTTTGGTGACATTGGGATAGCAGGCCAGGAGGAAGGGATCGGGATTGGCGTTGGCAGCGGCCATGTCGAGCCCCTTCATGCCGGCCCGGTCGCGGATTCTGTCGATCGAAATGAGCAGGTCGTCTTTCGTCAGCGTTCCCAGTTCGGCTTTGGCTTCGGCGTAGTTGAGATAGACCTCCGCCGTACGGAACAACGGCCAGTCGGAGGTGCCTTTCGACGCTCCGCTGTGGGCTGCCGTCGAGACGAACTTGATAGGTTCGTATCCTGTCATCGCCGTCATGTCGTTCGCCGTGACCGACTCCTCGCCTTTGGCGATGTAGCCCGGACAGAGTACGGTCTGTGCCATACGGGGGTCGCGTCCGGCGGTCTCTTCGGTGTAGGACATCGTTTCGTGTCCCTCTTTTTCGGTGAAGCGCGAACCGTCGGCCATGAGGTAATGGTTCATGAAACGGCGCGTGAAACCTGCTGCGGAGTTGCGGATGTTGAACTGCACGTTGTGGGAGAGATTCAGTCCTTCGAAGTTGTAGATGCGGGCCAGAATGACCTCTTCCTGTTTGGCGTCGTCGCTGCAAAAGAGATCCCGATAGGGTTCCGTTCCCTCCTTGTAGAGCGAGTAGCCGCTTTCGGAGATGAAGGTCGATGCGGCGTCGGCGGCCAGTTGCAGATACTTGTCGGCATCGGGCAGATTCCGGTATTTGCGCCACGTGCCTTCGTAGAGGGCGATACGCGATTTGAGAGCCAGGGCCGACCAACGGGTTACGCGGGCGACATCCTTTTCGCGGGGCAGCATTTCGATTGCGTTTTTGAGGTCGTTCATCACGTGATCCATGATGATGCCGCGATCTTCGCGGGGCTTTTTCAGCAACTCCTCCTCTTCGGAGCCGATGACCTGCTCGTACCAGGGTACGTCGCCGTAGCGGAGTACCTTCTCGTAGTAGAAATAGGCGCGGAAGAAGTAGGCCACGCCGTCGTACTTGGTGCGGACGGCTTCGTCGGTGCAGTTATGCGAATTCGCCAGATAGTAGTTGATTTTGCGCAGGGCGGTCCAGGTCCAACCTTTTTCGTTGGAGGCCATGCGGGTTCCCGATATTACGTCGCCCATGCTCTTGTCGACCATATCGTCGGCATTGAGGCCGGCGGCGTTGTCGGGTGATTCGAGCATCGTATAGAACTGGTTGGTCCACAGCCGCAGATCGGTTTCCGTCTTGAAGAAGGTCTGCGGAGTGACCGTATCTTCGGGAATAAGGGTCAGGTCGCAGCTGGAACATGCGGCGCCCAGCAGGATCGTTGCCAATATTTTTTGCAGTGTTTTCATCTGTCGTTTTCTTTATGCGTTAGAAGCTGATGTCGACGCCTATGGAAAGCGTTTTGGGATAGGCATATCCTGTTCCGGAGTTGGCCTTGTTCGTACCGCTCGATCCGGCCAGCTCGGGATCGATGGTCTTGTTGTGTTTTTTCAGCGGCGACCAATAGCAGAGGTTTTCACCCGAAAAATAGATGCGGGCGCGGCTGATACCGATTTTGCGAGTGAGATTCTCGGGTACGGTATAGCCGATCGTGAGATTTTTCAGACGCAGATAGGCGAGATTTTGAAGATAGCGGTCGTTTTTCTCGCCCAACGCACCGCCGGAGTAGGCATTGTAGCCGCGCGGACGGGGGAAGTAGGCATTGCGATTATCCTCCGACCAGCAGTTCGAATAAAAGTCCTTGTGGATGAACGAAGTGGGCGGAAAGGCATAGGGGCCCCAGAAGTCGAAGGAGGCTTGGTTGGCAGCCGGATACCAGTCGCGACGTCCGATGCCCTGGAAGAAGGCCGATATGTCGAATCCCATCCAGTTGAAACCCAGCCGGAACGAGTAGTTGTAACGGGGCAGCGAGTTGCCGATGATGCGTTTGTCGCCCGGATCGTCCACGGTGCCCGAACCTTCGGAGATGATGTTGTTGCCGTCGAGGTCGGCGAAACGGACATCGCCCGCGCGCAGACGGTTGCCGGCAGGCCCTTTGTTCTGATAGACGCGGTTATTGACCGCCTTGTCGTCGATCGAGGCCTGGTATTCGGCGGCTTCGCGGTCGGTTTTGAACAGACCTTCGACGTGGTATCCCCAGATTTCGCCCAGCGTTTGACCTTCGTAGCGGTCGGAGATCACCCGATCAGGATTGTGGTATTTGGTGATTTTGGTAATGTAGTCACCCACGGAAGCCTATACGTGGTACGAGAAGGGTTTCCCCGCCAGTTGGAATTCGTCTTGCCAACTCAGCGAGATCTCCCAGCCCTTTGTGCGCAGGTCGGCGCAGTTGGCTTTCGGAGTATTGGCGCCGAAGACGCTGGGCAGCGTGAGCGAAGTGGTGAGCATGTCCTTCGTATCGCGGATGTAGAAGTCGGCGGAGAAGGCCAGGCGGTTGTTCAGGAAACTCATGTCCACGCCGAGGTTCTTGTGGATGCTTCGCTCCCAGCGTCCGCAAAGGATTTTGCGGCGTCGAGAGGGTTTTCGAAATACACGGTTTTGTCGGCGGCGTTGCCCATTTTAAGCCGCACGCACTTCCCGTCCTTTATGTCCACTGCAGGATATATTTTCATAAGGCTACTCGGAAACGGTTATCCTGAAACCGGTCATGCGGTTGCGCTGGTTGGCGTCCGCCTTTGCGCGCGGCAGCGAGGAAATCGCGTCGGCGGAAGTCTGCGAGCTGCCGCCGAGCACCGTCGCGCCGCCCTCCTCCTCTCCGAGGACGAACTCCCCTACATTGCCGAGCAGGTCGAAAAATCCCTTGTCGTTAGCCTTCTTAGCCGCGACGGGGTGTATTGAGCCCCCGCTGTTGGAAGCGTTCCAGGATATCGCGTCTATGTCCGCGTAGCGCAAATTGCCCACGGCCTCGACAAATTCAGATTCCGCCGGCAGCGACACCCTCATTCCGAGAATCCAGCCGAGGCGCTGGCAGAATGTCATCGCCTCCTGGTAGGTGGCCGACTCCACGGGGTTGTCCTCGGACGACTGGTTGCGGCTCGGATTTTCCTGCATCACGAGCGAGTACAGCTTTTGCGTGACCTCCGTTTTGAGCATTTTCTTTCCGCCGGAGCCGACCGCAAGAAGATCCGACTTCACGAGCTTCTGAATCTCCGCTATATGCCTTATGGTAAAATTGAGGTAGCGCACGCGGATGAGATCCTCGGAAGTTATGTCCGAATTTCTCGGAAAATCCTTTCTGAACTGCTCGACGCGGGCGACTAAGTTCGCAGACAGGTCGGAGGCCTTCGAGATGTCGGAGGCGCGCACCGCCTCGGTGAACTCTTTGTCGAGGGCGGAAATTTCGGCGGCGTATATGCGGCTTTTCGCCTCCGTCGAAAGGTTTGAATACTCCGAAAGCTTTTCCTCGGAGGCGTGTATGCTGCGCGGGAATAGCTCGTTTATGTCCTTTTGGCGGACGGCCGCCATCGCGTATTTGTCGGACGCCGCCGCGAATTCGCCCTTCTTCTGGAGCTCGCCCGCCTCGCCGAGCAGCTTTTCTATCTCGACTTTCAGGTCGGAGGATTTCAGAGAGTCGAGTTCGCCGCGCATGCGCTGTATGCGCATGTAGTCGTTGTATCCGGAGGTCGGGAATTTGAGGCTTATGTCGCGGCTGATCTGCATCGCTTTTTCGTATTCGGCGACCGCCGCCTTCCAGTCGGATTTGGAGACGGCCTCTTTCGCGCGCTTTTCCGCGGCGAGGCTTTCCTCGTACATAGGGCGGACTTGCAAATTTTTTATCGCCTTGTCGATCTCGACGACTTTTGTCACGCTTTTGAAATCCGAGAGCCAATAGTTTCGGTTGATTTTGTCCTGTATGTCGTAGGCCTGGCGGTAGAACCTGTCGGCGGCATCGGAGTCGCCGGACTCCTCCGCTGTGCGCGCGTTCTTTTCAAAATCCGCCACGAGGCGCGAAAGCGGCTCGGCCTCCACGTTGTGCAGGCGGGCGCGCAGGCGCGTTAGGCGGTTCATCGGAGCCCTGTCAGAAGAGGTCGCGCGCGCCTTTTCTATGTAAATTTCCTGGAGCCTTATCGCCTTGCGGAGCTTGTCCACCTCCGCGGCGGAAACTATTCCGACCGAGGCGGACTTCTCGAATTCCGCCTCGAGCTCTTCGGACTCTTTGAGCAGCTGGGAACTTTCCACCGACGGATCGATATATTCGGACGGGGCCTTTACCGACTTGCCGGGCGACATGAGCGTGAGAAAATAAAAGAAGCCGATTACCGCGGCGGCGGCGAGGATAACGAGCAATGTCTTGACAAGCTTCATCATAATCGGGAAAGTCTTGCCGAAAGGCGCGCGCAAGTCAAACAGATACTTGCGCCAAGGCTTTCGTTTTCAACGCAAAACCGCGCGCATTCCAGAACCCCGCGGATGGGAATCCGGACGCGAGGGAGTTGCCGCCGGCGCTCAATAGAGCGTCTTGTAAAAGCGCGCAACGCGCTTTGTGATGGAAGTCAGCGCCTGCGCCGGGGTTATGCCGAGGCGCCCGCAATACTCCTCTATCGAGATTTCGTCATTCCCGCACGGGCCCACGATGACGGCTTCGTCGCCTTCGCGCACGTCGGCGAGGCCGCTGGCGTCCACCGCGGCCTGGTCCATCGAAACCCTGCCTATGACGGGGACGCGCGCGCCCCTTATGAGCACGGACATCCTCCCGCCGCCCTCGCGCGGCACGCCGTCGCCGTACCCTACCGAAAGCAGGGCTATTTTGGAGTCCCTTTCAAGCCTGAAAGTCCTGCCGTACCCGACTGTCGCGCCTTTGGGAAGCTCTTTTACGAGGCTGACGGATGTCCTGAAAACGAGAACCCGCTCGGGCTCGAAGCCGCGCAGGATGGACTTTTCCGACGGCCTTATCCCGAAGAGCACCAGCCCCGCGCGCAGCGACCTGTCAAATTCGGGAGGCAGCGCGGAGAGTTCGCAGACGTCGCCGTGGTGTATATAAACCGACCCCGCCGCCGCTCCAAGCCTGCTGGCGGCGTAAGAAAGGAATTCGGCGTCGGGCTCCGACCCTTCGACGGGCGCGCCCGACCCCGCCCCTGGCAGGCAGAACGCCTCGAGCCTCAAAAACGGGGACTCCAAAATCTTTTCGAGCATTTCCGCGGCGTCGGCGCGCGACGGCAGCGCGTCCCCGAAAACCGGAAGCCGCAAATGCACCGGAAGCGTCCTTCCGGCGGTCTTTGCCGCGGCCTCGAACCTCGACACCTCCTCGGCGCCCGCGAGAACGGGCGTCAGGGAATTCTCAAAATACGCGGATTCCTCGCCGGGCAGCGACGAGCTCATCACTATTATCTTCCACCCCGGGCCGACCTCCCTGACGCGCGCGCCCTCTTCGGCGTTCGTCACGGCGAAAGCGTCGGCGCCGCTGAGCATCAGGCGCACGACAGCCGCCTCCACGCCGTAGCCGAAAGCGTCCGCCGAAAGCAGCGCAATATAGCCCTTCTCCCTCCCCATGAAGTGCCTGAGTTTCCCGAGGTTCCTCTCCATTGCGCAGAGGTCTATGTGCACGGAGCACCTCAGATGCGCGCTTGAGCCTTCCATTTGGCGTACTCCCTTTTTGAAAGCGATTTAGGCTCCGGCGGAAACGCGCAGAGCCCGGCGAGCCCCGGATCCGACAGGAGGGCGCGGGCGGCGGCCGACGCCGGCAGTCCGAGCCTCTTAAAACCGGCGAGCCGCGGGTCCACGTCGGCGCGCTGGTCGAGCAACGCCGTCGGAAGCGGCTCCATCGCATCAAGCGCGCCTATCTCGACCTCCTCCTGCCTCGCGGCGGCCCCCCCGCGGAAATCGAGCGCGTTTGCGTATCCCTTGCGGGACGGCGCGACTATCCGGAAATCCCCGCGCATTTCGGGAAACCCCTCGGCAAACCCCCGCGAGAGGGCGGCGGCGGCAACCTGCATGGCGTCCCACGAAAACAGCTTCGCGCCCGTAAGCGCCGCGACGGTCGAGAGCGCGCAGCTTGCCACGCGCGTCGAGAGCATGGAGCCCGGGCCGACGCAGAGCGCGAACGCCCCGATTTCGCCCAAGCACGAACCGCATGCCTCGGCGAGAGCCGACATAAAGCCCTCCATCGCCATATTTGGCCGCGACGCCTCGACAACCGCCTTCCCGCCACGCACGAGGGCAATTTTCACGCCCGAGCCAGACGCGTCGGCGACAACAAAAATTTCAAAATCCCGAAGCATTCAAAACCTCCTTCTCAAATTCTTCGGGGCGATGCCGAGCTCCTCGCGGTATTTGGCAACCGTCCTTCGCGCGATGTCCACGCCCTCCGACGAGAGGATTTCCGCTATTTTAGAGTCGCTCAGCGGCGCGCGGGGAGACTCCCCGCCCACTATCGCGCGTATGCGCTCCTTAACGGACGAGCTGGCTACCCCCCCGCCGGAGCCAGAATCGTAGCCCGCGCCGAAAAAGCTTTTTAGCGGCAGTATCCCGAACGGGGTTTCGGCGTATTTTTCCGAGACCGCGCGCCCGACGGTCGTAGCGTGTACGCCCACCAAATCCGCGACGTCCTGCATTGTCATGGGCTTGAGCGCGCCCGTCCCGCGCTCGAAAAACTCCGGCTGCAATTCGAGAATCGCCAGCGCGATTTTAAGCAGCGTCTTCTGGCGATGCTCTATCGCCTCTATTATAAATTTGCCCTCGCGGATTTTTGACGAGATGTACGCCGCCTCGTCCCTCGTGACGGCGGCGTCGGAAGCCATTTTGCGGTATTCCTGGTTTATGCGCAGCTTCGGGACGTATTCGTTCGTAAGCTCCGCCGTCCACGCGCCCTCGGGCGTTTTTTTGTACGCCACGTCCGCGTAGACAAACCTGTCGTCGTCGCGCGCGAACTCGTGCGCCGGAGACGTGCTCAGCTTGGCGATTTCGCCTATGGCTGCCTCCACTTCCGCCTCGCCGGAGTTTTCAAGGCGCGCGATTTCCGAAACTTTGCGCTTCATCAGCAGATCGTAGCGGCTTTCGAGAATCCTGTGGGCGAGGCTGCCGCCCATGCCCTTGCGCTCGAGCTGCAGCATGAGGGAGTCGCGCATGTCGAAGGCGCCGATTCCGGGAGGGTCGCTTTCGCGCAGAAGCTTTATCGCCGCCTCCGCGTCCTCTTTGGAAAATCCAATCTCTTCCGCGCGCGCCGCGGCCTCGCGCGGCAAAAACCCCCTGTCGTCGAGCTCGCCCGCGAAAAACGCGAACGCCTTGGCCGCCCCTTCGCTCGGGGCGTCGAGATTCGCCTCGTTGAGGAGGTGCTCGCGCAGGGAAATTTTGTCGGGAATCGAATTGAGCGCAAAGTCGCGCCGCGCGGCGGACTCCCTGGCGGCGTCGGAGCCCGCGGATTCGCCGTACCCGTCGTCGAAATCCGAAAACTCCCCGTCGGCCGGCTCGCCCACGGACTGCGGGCGGTCGGCAAATCCATCGGCGGAAACGTCCTCGAGCAGCGGGTTGGTGCGCAGCTGGGCGGAGACCTCCCCCGCCAAATCGAGCGCGGAAGCCTGGAGAATCTCGAGGCTTTTTTTCAGTTGCGGCGTGAGCGCGAGCCCCTGCTCGGCACGCTGCGTCTGTTTCATTTCAGGCGGCATTGCGCGTTTTAAAAAGAGAAAATTTTTTAAATCAAACCGGCGCCAGCCTTCAAGCATTAAGAATCGGGAACTCTTTTTTGTTGCCCGCCCGCCTCCGAAAGAAAGAATTGCGGGATATGGAACGCAACGCCCGCTTTCCCTCCCCCGTCCGGCGTCCGGAAATAATGGCGCCCGCCGGAGACTTCGTGTGCCTAAGCGCCGCCCTTCAAAGCGGCGCGGACGCCGCGTACTTCGGCATAAAAGGCAGCAACATGAGGGCCGGGGCGCGAAATTTCGACGTTTCGGACCTCCCGCGGATAGCGGACGAATGCCACAAGCGCGGAGCCAAGGCGTACCTTGCGCTAAACAACATATACTTCGACTCCGAAGCCGCGACGCTCGACCTCCACGTCCGCGCCGCAAGGGACGCGGGGGTGGACGCGGTAATTGCGTGGGACTTCGCCGCGATAGAGCGCGCGCTCGGCGCGGGGCTGGAGGTGTTTTTGTCAACGCAGGCGGGGGTCGCCAACTCCGACGGTGTGTGCGCCTATTTCAGGAGGTTCGGGATACGGAGGTTCGTCCTCGCCCGCGAATGCGCGCTCGAAGACATAGCCTCCATAAAAAGGCTCGCCGCCGAAAAAATCGGCGCCGAAAACGCCGCGAAAATCGAAATCGAAGTGTTCGCCCACGGCGCGATGTGCGTATCCATAAGCGGCAGGTGCTTCATGTCCCAATACGCCTACGGCAAGAGCGCCAACAGGGGCGAATGCCTCCAGCCGTGCCGCCGCGAATACTCCGTAAGGGAAAAGCGCGAAAACGGCGCGGAATTCGCCGTGTGCGAGGGGTTCGTGATGAGCCCGAAAGACCTCTGCACCCTCCCTTTTATAGAAAAGCTATTCGAGGCCGGCGCCGACGCCCTGAAAATCGAGGGGCGCAACCGCAACGCGCAATACGTCTCGGCGGCCGCGGGCGCATACCGCGCCGCGCGGGATTTCTGGTTCGAGCGCCGCGGCGAAAGCGGATTTTCCGAAAAGTTCGCGGAGCTGAAAAAATCGCAATTGGAGCGGCTGTCGCAAAATTTCAACCGCGGCTTCTCGGACGGCTTCTACATGGGCAGGCCCGCGGGAGACTGGACTTCCTCCGGCAACCGCGCAACCGTAAAAAAGCTGATTCTCGGCCGCGTGCGCAACTATTTTCCGCGCGCGGGAGCAGCCGAAATAACGGTGGACGACAACTCCGCGAAAATCGGGGACACGCTGTGCGTTGAGGGCAACGCGACCGGATACGTCGAATTTGAGCTCGAAAGCGCGCAAATCGGCGGCGCGGACGCCGGCGAGGTGCGCAAAGGGCAGACGGCCTCGATAAAGGTGCCGTCGAAAATGCGACCCAACGACAGGATATACCTGCTCTCAAAATCGTAAAAATTTTCACTATTTTGACTTTGCGCCCGATTCGCGCGCGCAGCGGGTTGACAACGGCCTGCCTCCGGATATCCTCGCTTCCAGAAAAGGGAAAAATTATGCAAAACATTTCGAGAAGGCAATTTTTGGGGCGCGCCGCATTCGCCGGCTGCGCCGGCGCGCTGTCGCTGAGCTTCCTCTGCTCCTGCGGGAAAAAGAAAACCCATCCGCTCGGCGTCTGCGACTGGACGCTCGGTGGCGTGGGCAACCCCGGGGCGCTTGAAACCGCCAGTCTTGCGGGGCTCGACGGCGTCCAGGTCTCTTCGGCGGCGCCCAAGCCCGAGGGCGAATTTTTCACGAAAGCGCAGATCGCCGAATACAAAAAAGCTATGGCGAAAACCGGCATGAAGATAGCCTCGACTTCGCCGACGTGCATGAACGCCAATCCGTTTTACAGCGCGGACGGCGCGGTGGAATTCACATGCAAGGCCATAGACGCCGCCGCTGAGCTCGGGGCAAACTGCGTGCTCCTGCCCTTCTACGGGCCCGCCAACATGCAAAACCCCGACAAGACGATGAACGAGAAATTCTTCGCCCCGCTCGTCGCGCGCTTGAAAGAGGTAGCGCCCTACGCGCAAAAGAGGGGCGTGATGGTTTCGATGGAAAACTCCGTGTCGGCGAAGGACAACCTGCGGATAATCGAAGCCGTCGGCAGCGACTGGATAAACGTCTACTTCGACATATTCAATTTCCAATACTACGGGCACGACACCCTCGACTGCCTGAAAGCGCTCAAAGGCCGCATCGGGCAAATCCATTTGAAAGACTCCAAGCACAAGCTGGACTCCAACTCCGGCCTTCCGCGCAATATGGACGAATGTTTGAGGACGATTGAAGCCATAGGCTACGAGGGGTGGCTGGTATTCGAGCTGCACGGATTCGACAGAAAAAAGGACGGCGAGGAAATCGACACAATACGCCACAACGCGCAATTCATACGCAAGTTTTACGCGTAATACGCCGGCGCTCCCGGGATTTTTTGCGCAAATTTGGATCTGAATCTGCCCCGCTCCCGCCGGCGCGGGGCTTTTTGTTTTTCCTTTCTTTCCCCAAAACCCCCGAAATTCCGGCAGGGCGGCAAATAATGAGGTTCGCCGACACCGGCGGCTGGACGTTAGACGCCAACGCGTTCTCCGATTCCGCGGACGCCCTCGGGGAAGCGGAGATAGGCAACGGCAGGCCGGATATTGGTATGCGCGACGGAATGAAGGGCGGAAGCCTGTTTTTAAACGGATATAACGGGGCGGACAAGGCGGTATTCAGCGCGGCGGGAACGTATTCAAATGCCGAAACGGGAAAAGTCGTATTCAACTCCGTGTCTTTTTACCGCGGAACCATAGTCTTCGATTTGGCGGAGGAAAAAAAGCCGGGAGACTTCACGCAGATAAACGGAACCGTGACGAAGAGTTCGGAATCGTCCGAACTGTCCGTCGAAATAAACGTTTCCGCATACGATCCGCAAGGACGGTTGGAAAGCTCCGGAGACGACGAAAGGAGCGCGGATTTGCTATCGTTCGCGACGGAGGGCAGCAATGTTTCCGCAAACGACTTTTCCGTCAAACTCCAAGACGGAATTATCGGGAAAATCATGATATCGGAATTGAACGGCATATCCGCCGTTTCCGCAAATCTCTCCCCCCATCCCCGAATCCTCCGGAATCGCCGCCACGCTCGGGCTTGCCGCGCTCGCCTTCGCCGCGCGCAAAAGACGGGAAAAATAAACATATGCTTCAATAAAAACCCGGGAAAACCGAATTCCCGCGCCTTTTCTGCGCTTCAAAAACCGCCGCATTTAAAGGCGGCGAGCGCCCGATTAACCGGCGGGACTCCCTGTATGCGCTAAATGCGGATTTCCAAACGCCCATCTCGGCGTCTCCCTCCGCATCGGGCGCGCGGCGTAAAGCCGTTTTCTACCGCCGCCTCCCGCCGAACGGAAAGCGCCCGGCGCGCTTCGCCCTCACGAAAAGCGCCGCGGCGGAACACGCGAAGCCGAGCATCAGCGCGCATTCCGCAGGCTCCGGAATGGAAACCATCCAATAGCCGCCATTATTCACAAATGTCATGCCGCCGTCCGAAACGAGCTTGTTTCCGTCGTATACAAAATGCTCTGCTTCCATATCAATTCCGGACAAAAATTTCGATATGGACGAAATGTCCGCAAGATCCAAATCTCCGCCCGCCATTGAAAAATCCACTGTGAAATTTATCTGCGCGCCCGACGAATTTTCCATTAGGCAGCCCGAGACCATTTGGCTTTCGGCGGGGTCGTAGAACGAAAACGCGAAATAGTCCAGTTGCGCGGAGGCGAAATAATCCAGCGGATTGCCGCCATCGGCGACGTCGCCCTCGAACGCAAAGCTTATGTTCACAAGCCTCATTCCGGCGAATTCAAAGCCCCCTCCGTCAACATCCATGGAAAACATGCCGTCCGCCGGATTATAGGATAGCGAGGCAGGCGGGGCGGCGGATTCAAAATGGAACCCCGCGCCTACTACGGACAAGCTGAAATCGGTTATCAGATTGGAATATTGGTATCCGAAAAATACGGAAGATTCGGCTTGCTCGTCGAAATAAAATTCCGCCTCCACCGCCTGCCCTATGGCAAACTCGGAAGGCATATTTTCGTCCAAAACGCTTATTTGCGCGGAAATGCTTTTATGCGAGCTGCCGGCAAACGCGAAGAAAGGCGCGGCGAGAAAGAGTGCAAAAACAAACGGCTTCATTGCGGAATATTCAGATTTTCAAAACATGGCGTGATTTAATTTACAAAGTACCGCAGTTATTGAATATTTCAAGTCTTTTCTAATAACAGAATTGTATCGCATTTCCCCAAAGCGCCCCCTCCCTCCGCGCACGCCAAACTCCGCGCGCGGCTTGCGAACCATCTTCTTCAAAAGCCCCGACTTCCTCCGCCGCGGCAAACCCGAATTTCCGCTCCGAAAACGGCCTCCCTCGTTCCGGCTCCTTCCCGCGCGGCAATCCCAACGCCTTAAAAAAACGGCGGCGCATTTCGGGAAAATCCTTTCCGGCCGGCGCGCGAAAATCCGAATGCCCCGCCGAAAGAAAAATTCGCGCCGCCCGAACCGAGCGCAAACTTTAAACCGCGCGCAAAGACCGCCGCAAACGGCTTGCGCGGCAGCCTGCCTGCAATTCTGCCTACCGCCCCAGAATATGCTTTTGGACTATTTCCGAAGCGGAGGCGACTATCCTGGCGCACGGGCGGGTGGCGTAATATTTTGCGTCGCGCGCGTCGGGCGCCGCGGAAACGGGGGCGTCCTTTTGCAGGTTGAGGAGCTCGCGGCAGATTATGGAGCCGTTGGCTTCCCTGAAAATTTCGGCGAGCCTCTGGACTCTTTCGTAAGTCTTTTTCTTCTCCTCGGCGGACGGGTCGGAAGAGCAGTTTTTGAGGCCGTCGAGCATGGCGCACGCGCTGAAAGCCCCGCAGACCTCCCTCATTCTGCCGACGCCCCCGCCGAGCGGCGCGGAGACTTTCAACGCCGTCTCAAAGTCCATTCCAAGCTCGCCCGCGTGCGCGGCAAACACCGCCTGCGAGCAGTTGTAGCCGCGCATGAAAAGCCCCGCCGCCGAATTTTCCGCGCCTTTTTCCCCGCTTTCCACGGCTATTTCCCTCCCTCGGATTTTTCGCCGAAAGCCTCGCGGATTTCAATGGAAGCGCGCATTGAGCAGAACTTCGGGCCGCACATGGAGCAGTGGTGCGGGCGGGAGTTGTCGCGCGAAAACTCGGGGTCGCCCTTCGCGCGGAACTCTCGCGCGCGCTCGGGGTCGAGCGAGAGGTTTATCTGGTCGTTCCACCTGAATTCGGCGCGCGCGAGGCTCATGGCGTTGTCGCGGTACTGGGCGGCGGGGTGCCCCTTGGCGAGGTCGGCAGCGTGCGCGGCGAGCTTGAATACGACCACGCCCTCGCGTACGTCGTCGCGCTCGGGGAGTCCTAAGTGTTCTTTGGGCGTCACATAGCAGAGCATGGCGGTTCCGCCCGCGCCTATTTGAAGCGCGCCCAGCGCCGCCGCCACATGGTCGTAGCCCGCGCCTATGTCGGAGACTAGCGGCCCGAGCGTGTAGAACGGCGCCTCGGCGCACCAGTCGAGCTGGCAGCGCATATTTTCGTCCACCATCTGCAACGGGACATGCCCGGGGCCTTCGCACATCACCTGCACGTCGTGCTCCCACGCGATTTTCGCGAGCTCCCCCTGAACTTTGAGCTCTCCGAGCTGGGCGGAATCGTTGGCGTCGGCAATCGCGCCGGGGCGCAAGCCGTCGCCTATCGAAAACGCAACGTCGTAGGAAGCCATTATTTCGCAAATGTCGCGCCAGTGCTCGTAGAGGAAATTCTCCTTTTTGTGGGCGAGCATCCACTTCGCCATGATGGAACCCCCGCGCGAGGCTATGCCCGCCATTCTTCCGGCGGCTGCGGGGAGAAATTCCCTCAGCACCCCCGCGTGGATTGTGAAGTAGTCCACACCCTGCTCCGCCTGCTCTATGAGCACGTCGCGGTAAGATTCCCAAGAGAGCTCTTCCGCCACGCCCCCGACTTTTTCGAGCGCCTGGTAGAGCGGAACCGTCCCGAGCGGCGTCGGGCAGTTGCGTATGAGCCACTCGCGGGTGTCGGTGATGTCGGCGCCCGTCGAGAGATCCATCATGGTGTCCGACCCCCATTTTATCGCCCACAGCATTTTTTCTATTTCCTGCGGTATGGACGACGCCATCGAGCTGTTGCCGATATTGGTGTTGATCTTCACCAGAAAATTCCTGCCTATCGCCATCGGCTCGAGCTCGGGGTGGTTGACGTTTGCGGGTATTATCGCCCTGCCCCGCGCGACTTCGCCGCGCACGAATTCGGGGGTTATCTCAAACCCCTTGCCGAACCACGTTCCGGCGTGCTGGATTCTGAGGCTCGAGCGCGGGGCGTCCGGCGACATCGCGCCCTCCACGCCGTTGTGGAGCGCGAGGTTTTCGCGCAGGGCGACATACTCCATCTCCGGCGTGATTATCCCCTTTTTCGCGTAGTGCATCTGCGTGGGCCTGCACCCGGGCTTTGCCCTCCTTACGGCGCGCCCCCCGAACGGATTTTTTGCGGACTCCGCAAGGCGGCCCGCCGCCTCCGTGTCGCCGCGCGCCTCCAGCCACTTCTCGCGGATTTTGGGCAGGCCCCTGGACGTGTCGAAGTGAAAACTTTCGTCCGCCCACGCGCCGGCGGTGTCGTAGACGCGCACGGGCGGATTGGGCCTGCGCGCCCCTCCGCAAAGCGTGGGGGAAAGCTCTATCTCGGCGAGGGCGACTTTCACGCCGTTGCGTTCGGCGTATACCCTTCGGCGCGCCGGATTGTCCAGAAAAAGTTTTTTTATGTCCATCATTTGCCGTTTTGAAACGCCGCCCAATGGCGGCGCGCTAATTAAAATATGTCCGCCGGATTCGCCTTGCGCAGCTTGCGGGTGGCGAGCAGGCCCGCCGCGAGGCACATCGAAAGCGAGAGCCCGAACACCGTCGCGAGGCTCGCCGCCGACATATAGGTCTGCATTCCCGCCACGCTGCGGGTGAGCATGTACAAAACCTCAGCCAGCCCCGCGCCGGGCACAAACCCCATAACGGAAAGTATGAAAGACTCCTGCACTATTATCCACACGAAAAACGAATCCGAAAACCCTATGGCTTTCAGGGTGGCGTATTCGGACAGGTGGTCGGTGACGTCCGTGTAGAGAATCTGGTAGACGATGACCGCCCCGACGAATATGGCCACCGCCATCGACGCGCCTATCACAAAGCCTATCGGCGTGCGCTTCGCCCAATAGTCTTTCTCGTTTTCTATAAAGCGCTCTTTGGTCATCGCGCTCACGTCGCGCGGAAGAATTTTTTCGAGCCTGCGGACGACATCCTCCGGATCCGCGCCGCCGCGGAGCTTCAACACCCCCACGCTGTACACTCCGCCGGGCTCCGGCCACATTTCGGAAAAGGTGCGCAGGCTCGTGAGGACGTTTCCGTCGGCGGCGAAAGTCGCGCCGATCTTGACGAGCCCCTTCACGGTCGCCCGCCTGCCCGCGATCTCCGTGCGCGCCGAGCCCTCCGCCGCGAACCTCCCCGCCACGTCGCCGTACTGCGAGCGCGAAAGGCTGTCGAACAAAACGGCGCCGTCGCGCTTCAAAAACTCCTGAGAACCCCTTATGTCGTCCGACAAAAACACCTCTTTCGACGGGTCGAAGGCTATCACGAATATGTCGCGCTCCCTGCCGTCGTCCACGCTCTTGAAGGACATGCACCCGAGCTTTATCCCCTCCGCGGACTCGACCTCAGCAACGGCGCGCGACTGGTGGAGGCGCACCTCCGGAAAGCCCTTTCCAACCCCGAAGTACTCGTAGTTCGCGCCCACTATGACGACCTGTCCGTCGAGGAGCTCGAGCGGGCCTACGACCTGCTTGTAGAGGGCGTTTTTAAGCCCCATCTGAAACAACATCATCGCCACCGCGAACGTTATGCCGAGAAGCGCCACGAAAAACCGCTTCCTGTCGCCGGCAAGCTGCAGCCACGCCACGGGGATCCCCAGCGGCACGAGCCTCTCAAAAAAGCCTTTGCGATTTTTCCGCACTCCGCGCGAAGCTATTGCCTTTTAACCAGTATGCGGACGTTCACCTGTGAGCCTATCAGGTTGCGGAAGCTCTCGGGGGAATCCAGCTTTATTTTTGCGACTACGACCTTGAGGTTGGAATAGTCGCTCGGGTCGCTGCTGAAAAGCCTGTTGGA